>Ga0209542_10002566_pt1 | contig 40392 bp, 53 predicted proteins | sample RifCSPhighO2_01_FD_184028 | JGI IMG/M metagenome (GOLD analysis project Ga0209542, IMG submission 184028) | Soil microbial communities from Rifle, Colorado - Rifle CSP2_plank highO2_0.1 (SPAdes) (version 2) | ecosystem: Environmental > Terrestrial > Deep subsurface > Rock core/Sediment ... | reverse complement strand
GTTGTCGGTACTGGGAATGCCGAAAATTACGATTATGAAGAGACTGTGATTCAGGCCGGTGATGATGTTTCGTCAGCGTGGCTTGATGAACTTAAAAAAGAACTTTCTACAAAATATTCGGTGAAGTCAAGTGCCGAAAAGCTTGACACCGAAACCGATGCTGATGTAGTCGTCATTGTCGGTAGTTTTGATAAGGATGGCGAAAGTATGGTCAAGGAAGTAGAAGTAACTCCGACTCCGGAAGAAGAAGAGGCAACGGATGAGACCGGAACACCAACACCAACACCAACACCATCAGAAGAAGCCGAAGCTACCGAAACGCCAACTCCAACGCCCTAAGAAGCTTAAAAAAACTACATTTTCTCAACAACCTGTATCCCAAGTAGGTCTAAACCTGTTTTTATCACACGTGCTGTAGCCGCAGTGAGCGAAAGTCGAAAATCTTTCATGTTCTTTTCTGCTTTCAATATCGGATTTTTTTGATAAAAAAGATTGAATTTTTGACAAAGATCGTAAAGATAAGTGCAAATGTAATTTGGAGCTAATTTGCTTGCTCCTTCGGTCACGATCTCGGGAAATTTGAATAGATGACGAATCAATGAAAGTTCCAATTCATTCATTTTTGACGGCTCAAATCCTGTCAACACAGAAACTTTATCTTTTTTTAAAACAGAGTTACAGCGGACGTAAGTGTAAATAAGGTATGGTCCAGAATCGCCTTGTAACGTCGTGGCATCATTCACATCGAAATATACATCCTTTTCCAGAGAGTTTTTAAGAAATGAATATTTTACTGCAGCAACTGCCAATTTTTCGGCAACATCGTCTGTTGAGTTATAATCTTTTTTTATCTGATTTTTTGATTGATCTAAAAGCCAATCTGCCTCAATAATGTTTCCTTTCCTTGATGACATCTTCCCGCCTTTTAAATGAACCCATCCATAAATCAAATGAAATTGAATCCCTTTATAACGTACAGGATCACGAAGTTCTTCAACTTTGAAGGTAGTTTGGAAAAAACTCGTTTGCTCACCGGTCACGACATGAATAATTTTGTCGAGCTTTCCAAAGTCGCTTGTCTCCTTTTCTGCAAGTGGAAGCTCTTTACCTTCATATGTCGGATATCCATGTTGATTGAGAAAAACACGTGTATGGACACCGTAGTCATCACCCTTAAACACGATCGCTCCCCGGCTTTTTTTCAGTATCTTTTTTTCAACAAGTTCGTCGATAATTTTTAAAGCCTGCGTCGTCATTTCGGATTCGAAGTAAAGTTTGTCAAACTTGGTGCCGACACGATCATATTTATCGTTGAAATATTCCAGACTCCAATCACGGGTCTTGTTGTAGATCGATAAAATTTTCTCATCCTGATTATAAATTTGTTTGTTTATATCAATAATTTCCTTTTGAATTTCTTCATCTTCTTCATATGTCTTATTACCTTTCACATAAGCTTTTCCAAGAAGTGAAATTTTTTCAGATATTGGAAGCACTTCAACATTTTTTTCTCCAACTTCCTCAATCAGTTTTGGTGTTGCCCAAAGAGTTTTTGCTATATGAAGTCCAACGTCGCCCTGATAATTTGATCGAATGACTTTATTCCCTGTAGCCTCGAAAAGCTTGGCAATGGCTTCGCCGGTTGTAATATTTCGCAAATGTCCTATATGAAATAATTTATGAGTATTGGGGTGTGAGTACTCGACCATAATTTTCTTGTTTTTACCAAGATAATACTCGGGAAAATGGATATTTCCATCGGTTATTTCCTGAATATTTTCCAGTAAGATTGAATTCGACAAAAATATATTTATAAACCCGGGGCGGATTATCTTGATAGAACCTATCGGATCTTGAATTTCAATGTTCTGGGCGATTTTCTCGGCAATGACAAAAGGGTCTTTTTTTTCTTTTTTCCCAAGCTGCATGGCGACAGTTGTAGTGTAGTCGCCGAATTTTGAGTTTGTCGGATGGATGAGATTTATTCCATCAGCTGGCAATCCGGTCTTTTTTACTGCTTCAATTAAAATCTGTGTAATTTTGTCTTTGATCATTGGTCTTATGATACCACAAAACATAGTATTTGCTTGATACAAGAGGGCAAGCTTGCATTAGTGGTTGTTCTGCACTAGAATGATGAAACTACTTATGAAAGCAAAAATAATATTGATCACAGTGTTGATAGTCGCCTTTTTGGCTTTTATTTTCATAAAGTTTTTTATCCAGGATCGCCAGAATGCGGCAGGACGTCTAAAAATCGAGTCTTCACCTGACGCCGGTGTGTTTATCGACGATGTTGCTGTGGGGAAGACACCTTTTGATAACAGCGGCTTAAAGGTGGGTGAGCACAAGATCAAACTTATTCCCGAAGGAAAAGATACTAAGGCCGTCGGCTGGGAAGGAAAGGTTTCGATCTACAAGAACACTACAAGTTACATCAGTCGCGAACTTGGTACCTCGCAGCTCACTTCGGCGGGTGAAATTCTCACTATCGTCAAAATGAAGGACAAGCCCAATGGACAAACCGGATCATTAACAATCGAGACCGATCCACCAGGTGCTATCGCCGCTTGAGTTAAAAGACATTCCAACTGGCGATCATGAGCTTTCGGTTTATTTACCCGGATTTTTCCGAAGAATTCAGAAAATAAAAATCGAAACCGGTTTTCAGACGCAGGCTGTTTTTAAACTGGCTGTTGACCAATTTCATAAAACATTACCTGAAGAACTTGAAAAGCAGAAGCAAAAAGAGGCAACTGCTGAAAGCAAGCTTACCGTGAGTCCGACTGATGAAGAGTCATCTGATGAGGCGTCATTAAATACCAGTAATCAAATTGAAATACTTGACAACGATCTTGGGTATTTGAATGTCCGTTCCGAACCATTGGTTTCCGGAGATATCGTTACAAAAGTCAACCCGGGCGAAACTTATGAATACACCGACACTGAAAACGGGTGGTATTACATTACTCTTGATGACGGTTCTGTCGGTTGGGTGTCTGGAGATTATGTCGAAATTGTTGAGTAGATATAGAATTTATTTATCTTTCCAAATCAATTTATTATAAAGAATATAAGAGTAAGGAATAATTATGAATGTGATTATTGCTATTTTATAAATATACCAAAACTCCCGACCAAAAAAAGCTGTAGCCAGACTGACACCAAGAGTTTGAATTATGATCGACCCCGATGAGACCAGATTGAATTTGAAAAAACTCCACAAAAAGTTGTTTTCACCGTGTTTTAATTTTTTATGTGAAAAACTCCAGAAATTATTTAGCAAAAAGTTAGATATAATTGCCATTTCTGTACTTATCAATGTACTTAGCCAGACAGCTGTATGTGCAATTTCAATAAAAAGATACGAGATGCCAAAGTCGATTGTAAAACCGATAACACCAACTATTACAAACTTGATAAAAGAAGAGTATTGGAAAATATACAATAGAGTCTCAAATGTATACTGTCCTGAATTGATTTTAGACTCTCCTTCGCGACGGTCGACAAAAACTACTGGGATTTCCGAAACACGCGCTCCCATTTTTAATGCGTTATCGAGCAGCGCCACTTGAAAAACATATCCAGTGTAGTTTTCAAGTTTCGGCAAAGATTCTTTGATGATCCAGGTTTTTATTGCGCGAAATCCATTGGTCCAGTCGGTAACCCGCAGATTCATAAAACCAAATCGGATTATCCAGTTGCCAAAGACCGAAAAAAATTTTCGTTCAATTCCCCAATCTTCAGGTATCGATCCACCACTAATATAACGAGAGCCAATGACAAAATCAGCACCTTTTTCAATTTTATTTAAAAAAGAGGGAATATCTTGTGGGTTATGAGACAGATCGGCATCCATCTCAAAGATAATAAAAGGTTTTAAAGTATCAATGATGTAATTAAACCCCTCAACATAAGCTTTGCCAAGGCCTTTTTTATCTGTTTTAAGAAGATGCAGGTTTTTATTGTTTTTTGCAAGTTCGCCAACAATATCCGTCGTGTTGTCTGGCGAGTCGCTATCAACGACAAGTACATGCAAATCCCAGTTCTTAATGTTTTTTTGCACCTGAAAAATTTTTTCGACGACGTTATTTATATTTTTTGCTTCGTTGTAGGTCGGGATAATGATTACGGCTTTTCGCATAGTTAACTGAAAGGTTGTAATTTTTTCTTAAAATATGAAATTGTATTTTTAAGTCCATCCTCAAGAGCGACCTCCGGTTTCCAGTTTAAAACTTCTATTGCTTTAGTTATATCGGGTTGACGTTGCTTGGGGTCATCACTATCTGTTGTTCTATAGACAAGTTCGACTTTAGAGTTGAGCAAATCTTTAATCATATTTGCGATCTCAAGCACTGTCCTTTCGTCGGGATTGCCAAGATTTATGACTTGTCCTGATATGTCATCTTTTTTACCAAGAGCCACTAATCCATTTATCATATCCGAGACATAGCAAAATGAACGTGTCTGTTTTCCATCGCCATAAATAGTGATCGGATTATTATGCAAAACCTGTATGATGAAGTTTGAGATCACGCGACCATCTTCGACTTCCATGTTTGGACCATAGGTATTAAAAATCCGGGCAATGCGAACATCAAGATCGTGTTTATTTTTATATGCCAAAATTAGTGTTTCGGCAAATCTTTTTCCTTCATCATAACAAGCTCTTGGACCAAGAGTATTCACATTGCCAAAATAGCTTTCCTTTTGCGGGTGTTCCAGTGGATCTCCATAAACTTCAGATGTAGACGCAAAAACAAATGTTTTTACATTACCTTCTTTACAAAATTCCATGAGTCGAAAGGTACCAAAGGAGTTGGTCATAAGTGTTTCGATTGCATATTTCTTATATTGTGTGGGTGAGGCGGGTGAGGCCAGATGATAAAGCAGGTCGATCTTGGGTAACTGTTTATAGTCAAAATTTCGGATATCTTCCTCAAAAAAATGAAGTTTTTCTTGTTCCAGATCGGAAATATTTTTTTTGTTGCCCGTTAGCAGATTGTCAACTACATAAACTTCATTTCCATCATCGATAAATTTTTTAACCAAATGTGAACCTATAAATCCAGCGCCCCCAGTGATGAGTATATTCATAAAACCTCTTTTCTCCCGGTTGAAATGTACTTAAATCCTATTTGCTTTAACATATGAGGCTGATAAATATTTCTGCCGTCGATAATAAGAGGAGTTTTTAAATTTAATTTTACTTTATGTAAATCAGCCTGCTTAAATTCGTTCCATTCGGTAAGTATACATAGTGCATCAGCATCTTTTGTTGTCTCGTAAGGATCTGATGCATAGTTGATCTCATCCTTTAGTATCTTTTTTACATTTTCCATTGCTGCCGGGTCATAAGCCGTGATTTTATAACCATCCTGCAGCAAATTTTTTATGATATATAAAGAAGGCGCAAAACGTATATCATCGGTATTGGGTTTGAAACTCAATCCCCATAAGGCGATATTTTTACCTATGACATTTTTTTTCACCTTTTCAATAAAATTGTTTTGCACCTCCCGATTGATCTCCTCAACGGCATCAAGAAGCGATGTGTCGACGCCAATTTGCTGACCCGTATTTATGAGAGCCATAACGTCTTTAGGGAAGCACGAACCACCGTAACCTATGCCTGCATCCAGAAATCGCAGACCGATACGGTTGTCAAATCCAACAGCATCCATGATTATATTTATATTTCCTCCGGTTTTTTCTGCATAAAGCGAGATGAGGTTTGCAAAAGAGATTTTGGTTGCAAGCATGGCATTTGATGCATATTTGATTATCTCTGCACTGGCCAGATCCGTGATGACACGCTCGCCTGGCAGAGGTTTGTGAAGCTCAAGAAGTTTATCAACTGCTTTTTGTGAGTTTGAGCCGACAACAACACGATCTGGATTTAGAGTGTCGTATATCGCGGTGCCTTCACGCAAAAACTCCGGGCATGAGGCTACGGCTACTTCGGAGTGATCAGATTTCAGATGATTCAGAATTTTTTCTACTTCCAGGTTCGAGCCAACAGGTACCGTGCTTTTGCATGACACTACAGTAAAACCTTTTTTAAGATACTTGCCTACATTTTCAGCAACATGAAAAACAGTTGAGAGATCGGCTTCACCATTTTCCTTTGGTGGAGTACCTACCGCAACAAAAATTATTTCCGAGGACGGAATGGCTTTATCATATTCGAGAGTAAAATGTAGCCTGTCTGCGCGCAAATTTTTTTGCAAAAGTTCGGCTAGTCCGGGCTCATAAATCAGCGGATCACCATTTTTCAGTTTTTCAATTTTTTCAGGAGTTCGACCAATCACCCAGACATCATTTCCAAAATCGGCAAAGACACAAGCGGTCACCAGACCAACATAGCCGTGACCTATAAAGGTGATTGTCATAACCTCTAATGATACTTAAATGAGGCAAAAAATACAAGGAGGAGGGTTAAAAAGCGTGGATTTCTAAAGATAAATGATGGGCTAAATCGCGATCTTTTTTTGCCGGATAGAGATTTTTAAGCTTGGCAAATATTTTATGTATTACCTCAAAGCGATCGTGTTCGTATTTTTTAAGCAAAAAACCATGTTGTATTTTTTTTGCATACTTGAGCCAATGTATATCCTTCCCGATTTTACTTACTGCAGATCTGCAAAGTTGATCAATGGTAGTTTTCATACTATATATGATAATATCATAGTATTTTAAAACATAGAACAAAATATTGCTAGAAAAAGGTAAGAAAGAATATGCAACAGGTATGTATTGAAAAAATATAAAACATGGAGTATCATCAAACATTGTTATGTCAGAGCATCAATGTGACGCACTCGTAGTGTGTTGTATAGACTTCAGATTTCAAAAATATATCCGCGACTGGACAGACAAAAATCTTACAGGAAAAAATTATGATTTGATCGGATTTGCCGGAAGTACCAAAGACCTCGACATGGTGCTAAAGCAGATCGAGATTTCAGTTAAGCTTCATGAGATAAAGCAGATTGTCCTCATCCATCACGAAGATTGCGGGGCATATGGGGTGGAAAGCATGCCCGAGAGACATGCCCAAGATTTAAAAAAGGCAAAGCAAGAAATTAATACTAAATATCCGGAAGTTCGAGTCTATCTTTATTATCTTCACTTGGACGGACGGTTTGAACAGATTATTTAGAACTTCAATTTTTAAAATATGGCATCAATACAAGAACGATCAGTTAATGGAAATGGTTTATATTTTCCGAGAAATGGAGAATACAGCTCGGTCGAAAATTTTTTCCTGGAAAGAGGCTGGAATGTAAAACATGGTGATAATGGAATACTTGTCGGCACTTCATTTCAGTCAGTTTTAAATTGTGGCGACGATAGATTTAAAAACGGTGAAGTGCCAGAAGATCACAGATATGGTCCAAGTATTTTTGGAGGAGCTGTCGGTATCGCGGCTTTAAGAAGGGAACCAACACTCGAGGGTGTAAGAAGGGCTACTCTAGACATCAGTGCTTTAGGATATCGTGCCGGAATGCATGGCGATGTAGAGAATGACGAGTTGGGATGTGGCTTTAATAGATTGCTGTTAAACGGATATTTTAATGGAGTTGTTGGCACGCCTGCAATTGATTTAAAAACTGCGAGACAAGTTTTAGATGAGCATGGAGGATCATATGTTGATTTAAGTGGGATACATACTGCTGTTGGACTTAATTTTAATTTTGTTCCTGGAACAACAATTCTTTCCGATGGCAACAATTTTGGTGTTGACGGCTGGTTTGCTTTACTGATTGACGGCGTTGAACCGGACAGATTACTTGAGCTCACAGCGGCTACAGTTGAAGCTTTAAAGCCGGACGCAAAAAACGTGACGATTTACACTTAACTTAATAGTGATAACCCTTCATGAAAATTTTTCATTTGATAAAAATCATTCTTCTTACTCTTTATTTCCGAAAACTGTGGGCGGGGAGCTTGGACTTGAATTATTTTAACTACATCAAATAAAGCTCAATCCTACTCTTCTATCATACTGGCTGTCGATACCTAAAGCGAATGTAGTAGTTTGCAATACATTTTCCTTAAGGGCATAAGCATAAATTCCACTTGCATTTATTGTTAATTTGACTGCAGTAGTAGGTCCTTCTGGCCAGCATGCTTTCATTGTATATTGACCTTCATAGACATTAGGATCAAAAGAAAAGTGGTTAGGGGAATTCTTTTGACGCAATTCCATTTCGCGGTGATAACCATTGTATTCATACCGATCAATCCTGTTACCTTCAGCAACCCATTGAGCAACAGTTAATCCACTTTCATCATCAGTCCATTGAAGCCCAAATAAGTTAACTTCAGGATAAGTTGAAGGACGATTATCTAAAAAGACATGAATATTATCATGAAGTCTTTTTGCTACTTTTAAGCGAGAATGAGAAGTTGATATTTTACCATCAATTATTTCCTCATCATTTACAGCTAATACATTACTCCCTAAAGGAAAATCTCTCCATGTAAGATGTCCGTCTTGAAAGAGTTGATCATATGCTCGCTGAGTTTCCTCTCCAACACGCTCACGATATTCATATAATTCTCTCTGCCTCTGTGCATCTTCTTCAGCAATTTTTGCGGCCCGTTGCTGTGCTTTTTCTCTTAAAGCGGAGTAAGCATCCTTTATAAATGTCATAAGTTAAATAATTTTGAAGAATTATAATTTATTATGGGCTAGAAGTCAATCTACTAGGTTTTCACAACAAACCCTCTCATCTCCTGAAAGTCATTCTTTTTACTTTTTATCTCTGAAAACTGCGGGCGGGGAGCTTTTCCTGTTTCGTATTTTGCAAAAGAAATCGGTTTTATTAAATCTTCATTCATATTGAATTTTTTTGCAATCAACATTCCTGCCTCAAAAGGGGATAGCGATTGCGATCCGACAATGTGATATACCTCCGGTTTATAGTTTGCAATCAAATATTTGAGCGCTTTGGCGATGTCATCGATCAATGTCGGAGTGATCGAGGCATCCTGCATCATTTTTAACTCTTGCCCTTTTTCAAGTAACTGTTTCAGTCTGGTCACAAAGTCAGGTTTTTGGGAAGTGGGATTTCCGTATGGATAGCTTATCCTTACAATCATAGCTTTGTCTTTTACAATTTTTTCACCTTCGTATTTTGTCAAACCATAATATCCCAAGGGATTGGGAACACTGTCTTCGAAAAATGGAGGGTTTTTTCCGTCAAAAACAAAGTCGGTTGAGATATAGATCATTTTTTTATTGCGATTTTCCACAGCTTCAAAAATGTGTTTTGTGCCCTCGACATTTATTTTATAAGCAAGATTTTTTTCCTTTTCGGCGCCATCGACACTTGTATATCCCGCAAGATGGAGAAGAAAATCAAAATCAAGTGCATTGATTTTATCAGAGACTTGATTTTTATCAGTTATATCTAAATCATTATGAGAGATGGAAAGAATATGAAATGCGTTTTTGAGAAGTTCGATAATGCGTGAACCTATGAGTCCGTCCGGACCGGTGATTGCTATTTTAAGCATACTGTTTTTTATAATACTCTTTATATTCTCCCGATTTTACGTTTTTCCACCATTCGGGATTTTCTTTGTACCAGTTAACAGTAAGCTCCAGAGCATGATCAAAATCATATTGTGGCTCCCAACCCAAGGTTTCACGAATTTTACCACTGTTTATGGCATAGCGTCTATCGTGCCCCGGTCTATCTTTTACATATTCGATCATGTTCTCTTCCTTTTTCATTATCGATACAATCTTTTTGATGACTTCCAAATTTGAGATGTCTTCGGTTAGGCCTCCGACGAGATAGGTTTCGCCCACTTTTCCGCGATGTAATATTAAATCTATAGCACGACAATGATCTTCAACATAAAGCCAGTCACGGACATATTTGCCATCGCCATAAATAGGCACCTTTTTTCCTTCCAAAAAATTTGTTATCGCAAGTGAGATCAATTTTTCCGGAAACTGGAAAGGACCGAAATTATTCGAACAATTGGAAATGGTTATCGGCAATTCATAAGTATCGTGATAAGCGCGAACCAAATGATCGGATGCTGCTTTTGATGCCGAATATGGACTATGCGGATCGTAGGGGGTTTTGTCGGTAAATTTTGCTTCGGTGTCAAGGTCGAGTGCACCAAAGACTTCATCGGTCGAAATATGATGGAATCTTTGGACATTATTTTTTAAAGCAGATTCGAGTAAAATGTAAGTACCTTCAATATTAGTTTTTATAAATGGAGCAGCATCTTGTATAGATCTGTCGACATGACTTTCGGCTGCAAAATGCACTACTGTGTCGACGTTTTTCATGACCGCATCAACCGCCTTCCGATCACAAATATCTCCTTTGACAAGGGAATAATTTGGGTTTTCCTGAACTTCTTTTAAATTCTCAAGATTGCCAGCATAAGTAAGTTTGTCAAAGTTTATGATCTCATCTTCATCGTGTTCCTCAAGCCAGTAACGGATGAAGTTTGAGCCGATAAATCCCGCGCCTCCGGTAACTAGTAGTTTCATGTGTTAATTATAGCTCATGAAACATAAAACATAAAACCGAGTCAGACTCGGTGAAACATGAAACGACTTTTTTTAGTTAAATTTTCTGTAGATATCTTTGCGATGGCCAATTTTAAGAACCGTAAGAACTCTTTTTTTATTATTGATTTCGTAGATAATTCGATAATTTCCGACCCTGATTCTGTAAGTATTCTTATAATCTTTCAACTTTACTACACCCAGAGGAAGGGGATTTTCTGCTAACGATAAAATCGTTGTTTTACATCTACTTATTATCCCCTTTGGCAAATATTTGATGTCTTTTTTAACTGTCGGTTTGCTCGCGAGAGCATATATTTTCATATTTATTTGAACACTTCTTCAAAAGGAATCGATTTTTCATCTTTTCTAGCTTCAATATCTCTTATATCTTCAAGCTCTTCAAGTGCGTCAAGGAGCATATTATATTCATCAATAGGTACGATCGCAGATTTTACCTTAGAGTGAACGATAAGAAAAGTTGTCTCCGTAGGTATTGCTTTAGAGCCTCTGGTTTTTAAATCCTGAATGGTAATTGCGTTCATATCGTAATTTAACTAGTAATTATTGCATTATAAACCAAATTTAGTACTAAATCTAGTATGATTTTTTGATGAAAATAATGAAGTATAATATCATTATGCTTGATGTCATACAAAAAGGCGCGCTTGCGGGAGGAGAGGTGCTTCTCAAATATTTCAGACAAGAACAACTTGAGATTACGAATAAAACTACACATCAGAATATTGTCACAAAAGCAGACATAGAATCTCAAAAAATCATTCATGATTCGATTATCACTGATTTGGGAAAGAAGGGGATTGACGTTGTAGATATCGGTTTTATTGGTGAGGAAAAATTACACGCCAAAGGTGAGCATACTTTTGTGATCGATCCGCTTGACGGGACAAGTAACTTCGCAACCGGTGTAGAAGATTTTTGTGTACTTATCGGTTATTTACACAACAAAACACTTCAGTCTGGAGTTATGTACTTTCCAACTTATAACAAATGGTATATTGCCGAAAAAGACAAGGGAGCTTATGTCATTAAAAATGGTGTTAAAACTCGACTTAAAACAAAACACAAAAATTTAAAGGATACTTTTTTGGTATCGTCATTATCATATACAGAAGAAGTCAGACTAGGCCTCCCTGGTAAAATAATAGCACTTAAAAACCATTTTCGCGGAGTGCGTATGTATGGATGTGCCGGCACGGAAATTTATCTTGTTGCGGAAAATATTGGCGGCGCCGCGCTTCTTGCCGGATGCAGTATTTGGGATATTGCACCGGGAAAACTTATTTTAGATGAATCAGGATTTGGTATGTATGATTTTTCGGGAAAAGAAATCGTATTTGATCTTGAAAATCCAACGAAAAAATATCCGTTTATTGCCTGTGATCCTCAATTTAAAGAAGAATTGACGAAGGCTCTTTCAGCTTCATGATTTCTTTGCAGTTTTGGTTTATTAATAAGTTCTTCCAAAATCTGCCAGCGTTTTTTTTTCGTTGCGTGAGGTACGTCATCCTTCATAACTTTTGTCGCTGCGGTCATCGGTCTTTGCGAATACATAGAAATATACGCTTTTTCATAGCCGACTCTTTTTGCAATATCAACTGTATTTATAAATTCTTCATCGGTTTCGCCGCAGAATCCGACAATTATGTCAGTCGAAATTTTTACATCAGGAATTTTCTTTTTAAGTTTATACAAGATATTTAAATATTCGTCAGTCGTATACCAGCGGTTCATACGCTTCAAAACATCATCGTCACCCGATTGAATAGGAAGGTGAATCGTGCGGGTAATATTTGGATACTTGGCAATCATATCGATAAGTTCATCCGAAAAATCCCACGGGTTTGAGGAATAAAAATTTATTTCTTCAAAATCCATGCGAGCTACATCTTCAAGTAAATAGGGAAATAGTGTCGGGATACGATGTCGGCCCAGATGTTTTACATAGACTGGTTCGACTGGGTGACCATTAAAAGTTAATTTAGTTCTGATAGACGAAAGTTGATTAACCACCTCCCCCCTTCGGAACGTCTGACGTTCCTTCGGGGACTCCTCCTTGTCAAGGAGGAGATTATCTCCCCGCCTTTTCAAGGAGGGGTGGTCCGATGTATATCGGACCGGGGTGGTTTCAAAATAGGTTTTATTTATATCGCGCATGACTTGGATATTTTCTTTTCCTACGATCAGATCGGCGCCATAAGAATTCACATTCTGTCCCAGGAGTGTGACTTTTTTATAACCTTTTGCCTTGAGATGTAAACATTCATCGATAATATCATCATAAGGTCGACTTATCTCGCGGCCTCTTGTAAATGGGACAATGCAGAATGTACAGAAGTTATTACATCCGTTTGAAATCGGGACCCAAGCATGTTCCAGATTTTGCCGCACCGGTTCAAAATCAAAACCCACCTCTTCAATTGGCATGAATTCATCTACTTCAGGCATAATTTCGCGTATCCTTTTTAAATATTTCCCTGATGGATCACGAAATGCGACTCCAACCATGCATCCGGTTACAATAATCTTAAAATCCTCTTTTTTTTTAATTTTTTTTTCTTTTATTTTTCCTAAATTATTTACAAGTCCAAAGACTCTGTTTTCCGCACTTTCACGGACCATGCAGGTGTTGATGATGATGTAATTTGCGTCATAGTAGTTTTTAGCCACAGTCATGCCGCGGTTCTGGAAAGCTTGCTCCACTCGTTCGGAGTCGGCAACATTTTGCTGGCACCCGAATGTTTTTATAAAGTATTTCATATGTTTTTATCGCTCGTAACCGAAATAATTTGTTTCGCAATTTCCTTTTTTGCTGTCTTTTCAATTTTTTTAACCATTTCCTTTTTCGAAAATATATACACTTCATTGTCATCGGTGTCAAATCCCACGTCGTTTCGACTAATATCATTCACAATTAAATAATCAGCTTCTGTTTGCTTAAATTTTTCCTGAACAGCTTGTTTCAATTTTGTTTGATCGATTCCATGAACTGCCTTAAAACCGATAAGTTTTATGTACGGATTCCATTTTTTTATCTCATTGATGATTTTTTTTGTCGGCTTTAATTTCAGAGTAAATGTTTTCGTACTATCGATTTTATCTTCCAATTTTTCAGTAGTAAAGTCAGACACCGCAGCTGTATGGATTATAACGTCGAAATTTACAACTTCTTTTTCAAGAATTTTTTCTAAATCTTTTGCGGTCAGGAAAATCTTTTGTTTTATTGGCAGATAAGTTTTAATAGACGATTTGGATCTTACAAGTAAAACGTCTGCGCCTTGTCTGTAGGCGACTTCGGCGATTGCAACTCCCATTTTTCCAGAGCTACGGTTAGTTATTACCCTTGCCGAGTCAATAGACTCAATAGTGCCTCCGGCTGTAATAACGATTTTTTCCCCTTTTAGATTTTTTGAAAGATTTAAAATCTTTTCGGCTTCCTTGGCAATATTTTCGATCTTTGGCAATCTTCCCAAACCCTCGGTACCGCAGGCAAGTTCGCCACTTTCGGGATCCATAACGTAGTAACCATATCTGTTTAGTTCTTCAATATTTTTTTGTGTAGCAAAGTGGAACCACATGTTAGTATTCATTGACGGGCAGATCAAAATAGGGGACGTAGTAGCCAGAACAGTCGTCGTAAGAAAATCATCAGCTATCCCATTTGCGAGTTTGGCGACAGTATTTGCTGTCGCAGGGGCTATAACAAACAAATCAGTATTTTTGGCAATATCGATATGGTCAACTTTCCTGTCTTTTAAAATCTTTTTATAGTCAAAATCATCCTCAAAAAGTTTTACATAAACTTTATTTCCGGTTATCTTTTCGATTTCTTTGACAGATATCATTTTTGTGGTGCTTGGAGTCATGATGACGTTAACATCATGACCTTTGCTTTTCAGGATTATTGCAAGATCAAGGATTTTGTACGCAGCAATGCCGGAACTGATACCTAAAGTGATTTTCATGACAATCTATTTTACCAAATCTTCCTGCTTTATCCTTTGCATGATGATAATAAAGATCAGGAGGACGAGACCGATTGTCATAAAAGCCAGCAGTTTTTGGAGGCCATTCAGAAAAAGACTAGAGGTTCCTAAAATAAAAGAGATGATCCAGTAAAATATGGCGATCCTTCTTTTGCCCCAGCCGATCTCGATGAGACGATGATGAAAATGTCCCCAGTCGGCGCGGAACGGAGACTGTTTGTTATGAATACGGCGCAAGATAGTATAAACAGCATCTATTGTTGGAATAGCCAGAACCAGTATTGCCGTACCAACTTTTCCAAATGATAAAATCGCGAGAATTCCAAGTAGAAATCCCGCCATTGCTCCGCCACTGTAACCCGGCATAATTCTCTGGGGAAAAAAATTATAAGGCAAAAAGCCAAGATATGCGCCAGTTACTATGAACGATAAATAGGTGACGCTTAATGCTCTGATATCATGGGCAACAAAGCGTTGAGATAAAAGGCCCAAAAAAAACGCAGTGATTGCCACAAATCCCGGTAGCTGGCCATCGACACCCTTGCTCCAGTTGACCATGTTCATAGTCCAAACAAGCCAGATTATGGCAACCAAGTCAGCAAACACCAGAATGTTGTGGGTTCCAAAGATATCAAAACTCCACCTCCAAAGATCGAGTCTGATCACTCCGCCAAAAGGATTGGAAACATATGGAATCCCAAGTCCGAAACTGACGACTACTGCGGCAATGAGAATGTTTGCAAAAAATCTTGTGTAAGGAGACAGGTCATATTTGTCGTCCAAAAGTCCGACTAAAAGCAATAAAGCATTGCCGATGAGAATGCCGGATATGATTTTGTTAATTTCCAAAAAAATAAGCGAGCCTATTAGAAGAGACACAAAGATCGGTATACCTCCGGCTCTGGGTATTACTCCAGTGTGAGTGTGAGCCGGGTGCTTGCGTTTTTTGTCTGTAACCAGGCTAAATTTTTTTGCCAGCCTGATAGTAAGCGGCGTAACAATGCTTGAGATGAGCGCGGAAACACTGATGATTAATATCGTTTTCATAAATTGGATCTTATGTGACCAGAGTCAGAATTTTGACAAAAATACCCGTAAAAGCTACGATGACGCAGTAGTTGGCAATAGCAAACAGTCGAGTAAACAATTTGTCTTCTTTGAAAAATCGATTGTTGAGGTAGCTATTAAGAAAAAAGATTAAGTGCATCATGATGGGAAGTAAGACGATATACCAGATGTCAGCAATCTGTGATTCACCCCAAGGTCTTGAATAAAAAAGCGGGACCTGTTTTGGCAATGAGTTAAAACGCCAAGCAAAAAGTGCTAGTTGTAAAACGTCTGCACCAATAAGAAGTTTCAACCCTTTGGACATGGTTCAATTATACTATTTATGGAATCGGAAATTTTGTCGCCATCATTTTCACTTTTGCACGATGTGCTTTGATTTCTTTATTTCTGTTGATTTCACGCTTGAATTTGGCAAAATATTCTTTTCTTTCGGTTTTGTTTTTCGGCAGTTGATAGGCTTTTATAAGTCCCAAAACCGTAATCATGGTTCTACCGATGAACTTCATGTCATTTTCATCCATGCCTCGGCTGGTGGCAGCAGGAGTTCCCAGGCGTATTCCCGATGGATAAAAAGGTGAGCTTTTTTCGCCGGGAACTGTGTTTTTATTCATAGTTAAACCTACCATATCCAGTGCATATTCGGCAAAATATCCCGATCCGGCGCCGTGAGTAAGTGTCAAGTCGACCAAGATCAGATGATTTTCACTGCCATTGCCGACTAGTTTGTAACCGCCTTTTTTAAGTACAGCGGCCAAAGCTTTGGAGTTTTTTACAATTTGTTTGGCATATGTTTTAAACGATGGCTGCATGGCTTCGTACAGTGCGACGGCAATAGCCGCAGTAGTATTGTCGTGTGGACCTCCCTGAAGACCGGGAAAAATCGCCTTATCAATTTTTTTTGGTAAGTCGGGATCTTTCTTTAGACCTTTTTTAGTCACCATGATTATGGCCCCGCGCGGACCGCGGAGTGTTTTATGAGTCGTTGTTGTAACAATATGGACGTGTGGGACCGGAGATGGATGAGCGCCGCCTGCAATCAGACCGGCAACGTGAGCAATGTCTGCGGCAAGATAAGCCCCGACTTCGTCAGCTATTTCAGCAAATTTTTTGTAATTAAACTTCAATGGATAAGCAGTTGCGCCAACCCAGATGAGACGCGGTTTATGTTTTTTTGCAAGACGGCGAATCTCGGCATAATCAAATAAATTACCGTCTTTGGCTTCGGTCATGACTCCATATTGGACACTGTTAAAAAAAATACCTGTTGCCGAGACCATGTGTCCATGAGTGAGATGGCCTCCAGCTACAAGCGCCTGACCCATGATGGTGTCTCCAGGTTTGCAAGTTGCCAGATATACTGCAAAGTTTGCCGGAGAACCCGAATATGGTTGAACATTTGCATGCACCACCCTAAAGATTTTTTTTGCCCTCTCTTGTGCGAGTAGTTCGACATCATCGACTATTTCATTACCACCATAGTATCTTTTGTGAGGATAACCTTCGGAGTATTTATTTACAAAAGGAGAGGATAGAGGAATACGGACGTGTTTTGACGCGTAATTTTCGGAAGGAATAAGTTCTATGCCTTCCTTCTGGCGTTTTTCCTCCTTTTTAATAAGTGTGTAGATCTGCTTATCCTGCTTTATTTTCATGTTTTACACACACAAGATAGCATGTACTTTTTAAAAATGCAATGATAAAATTCTCCCATTGTATGAAAATCAAAACCTACCACGACGCCGAAGCCTATCTTGAAAGCTTTATCCCCAAAACAAGCAAGTGGGGTGAGCCTTCTTTTGCGCATGCTCGAACAAAACATTTTATGCAACTGTTGGGCGATCCGCAAAACAAGTTACAAGTGATCCACATTGCCGGAACTTCAGGAAAAGGTTCAACCGCATACATAACTTCAACATTATTACATTCTCATGGTTTAACAGTTGGGATGGGTATTTCACCTCATGTACACGATATTCTCGAACGAATTCAGATCAACATGGAGTCGATTTCAGAAGACCTTTTTTGTAAGTATTTGGACGAAATCATCCCATTTGTAGAAAAAATGAAAGCTTCAAAGTACGGTCAGCCGACATACTTTGAGATCATTATCGGACTTTCATATTATCTTTTTGACAAAGAAGAGGTTGACGTCGTTGTCATGGAAACTGGCTTGGGCGGTCAGTATTGTGCCACAAACACTGTAACTTCCTCGGATAAAATCGCTGTGATCACGCGAATAGGTTTTGATCATATGGAATTTTTGGGAAACACCTTGACATCGATAGCACAGGAAAAAGTCAAGATAATCCAGCCTCAAAATACAGTTATAACTTTCAAACAAGATCCAGAAGTAATGACACAAATAAAAAACGAGGCCAGTAAAAAAAATGCCAAGCTCATCAGTTTCGATCCACAGGAAAATATTAAGAATATCCGCCTGACCGAAAAAAAAACTACTTTCGATTTTGAGTTTGATAATAAGATTGAAAAAAATATTGAAATTTCTTTGCTTGGTGAGTATCAAGCGGAAAATACCGCTCTTGCGCTGCTCACATTCAAAACCTTTATGAATAACCACATGAAGTTTATTTATATGTCAAAAGTTAGGAAAAGTTTGTGCTATATACATATCCCTGGAAGAATGGAAATACGAAAATATAAAGGAAAACAGCTCATAATCGACGGCGCTCATAATGGACAGAAAATGGAGGCATTTATAAAAAGTTTGGTAAAAATTTATCCGAATCAAAAATTCATTTTTCTTATTTCATTTAAAAAAGGTAAAGATTACAAATCTATTTTGCAGCACATTACCTGTTGTGCTCAAACCATAATCATAACTTCATTTGAAAATACGAATCAAGGGATGGGACAACTTTATTCGGAAGACCCTAAAAAAATTGGTGCAATTTTAGAAAAATTATCAGTTAAAAATTATCAAGTAATTCCCGATTTGACAGCGGCTTTGGCAGGCGCGATGGATCATAAAGAAAACATAGTTATTACCGGATCTTTATATCTAATCGGAGAGATATACAATCTTCTTGCAAAATAGTAGCCATGCGTCATGCTGAACTTGATTCAGGATCTAAAAAGGGATGCTGAAACTAGTTCAGCATGACGAAAATTATAGTATAATCGTTGCAAAATATGGAAATATAAGAATAAGCACTTCAAACAAATACCACTACTCCCGCCAAGGGCGGGATTCGCGGTATAAACCTTTCTTAATTATTCATTAACACTTATTTATTATGTTCAAAATCGAAAAAATGGATTTTCTAGTCTCCGTATATATTTTCGGCGTTATTGTTGCCGAGCTTATGGGTCCAAAGTCTTTTTCTATTTTAGATCTCGGTTTCTATAAATTGACCGCAAGTGTCGGTATATTTCTCATTCCGCTTCTTTTTACAATCAACGACGTGATTGTTGAGGTCTATGGGCCAGAGAGGGCAAGAAGTGTAGTCCGAGCTGGTTTGCTTACGATAGGTCTATTATTTATATTTATAATGCTTGCGATAAGTCTGCCTCCATCAAAAAGATTTGCAGAAACTGAAAGTGCTTACGACACGGTTTTCGGAAAATCGGCACGCATCTCGCTCGCAAGTCTCACTGCTTTTGCCCTTGCAGATTTTCTGGATATTTACATTTTCAGCAAAATCCGTCAAAAGCTTGGAAAGTCAAAGCTTTGGCTTCGCAATAATGCCTCAAATTTTATCGCCCAGTTGATTGACACCACGGTGTTTATGACGCTGGCGTTTTATGCTTTAGATCGTGGTTTTGGCGACAATACTTCATTTTTGATCAGTCTCATTATCCCATACTGGTTACTCAAATGCAGTATGTCTGTCATCGAAACACCGCTTGTTTATCTGGGGGTTAAATGGTTGAAAAAAAGTAGTTAGCTTTATGCCGTTCTTGCAACATAATTACTGCCTGCTTCACATATCATGAGGAAGGCACAGTATTTGCAGTGCAGTCCGACACGCGGCGCAAATTTACCGGCTCGCATATTAGTGATCGCGGTCATGATGCGTGTTTTAACCTGATCGAGATCTTTTTCCTCGCGTTTTAAGGTCATTTTTTCCATTGTTTGCAGATAATAGAATGTAAGTTCAACCTTATCAAGATGTTTATCATAAAGTCCTTTGTTGGTCGCAGCCAGTGCGTAAATCGAAAGCTGCAGGCTTTTTTGGATGATTTTATCTTCGGGTTTTCTGCCGGTTTTGTAGTCGATGATTTCGATCACTTCACCTGGTTTAGTATCAACTCTGTCGATTTTTCCGGTTAGATATGTTTTATCATCGATTTTTATCTTAAAAAGTTTTTCCAGATTTTTGATAACAACGTCGCGTTTATGGATTTTTTCAAAATAGTTAGTTAACATCTCTTTGGCCTGTTTTTTTGAGTAATTTTCGGCACTTTTGTTGTCGTATCCTCCCGGATCCCAATAGATTTCGAGTAGCTCAAGCATTTTTTCTTTACCTATGGTGCGATCGTTGATAAATGCCTCATAAAACTTCTGAAGAACAGTGTGGATAGTGCTTCCAAAAGATGCCGCGGCAGCAGGTGGAGTCGGAATTTTCAGAATATACTGATATTTATATTGAAGTGGACAGACTTCGTAGATCTCAAGTTGACTGTAGGAAAACCGGGAAAGTTTTATTTGCAAAGCAGATTCCTTGAGTTCAATTTTTTTAAAATCGAATATTGTTAATTGACTTTTCTCTGTGGTCAGTATCGAATCCTGCTTTTCTATCATCGCTTTCCCGACGGTTTCAATAACAAAAGGAGAGATTTTTCGCTGTCTGCGACCCTCATCATAAAATTTAGAGGCTGTCAGAAAGACATAATCCATGGCGCGGGAAAGCCCGACATAAAACAAACGCCTTTCCTCCTCAAGATGATAGTCACCAACAGGAAGTTGTTCCTTTATGAGTTCATCCGGTATCGGTATCTGTTCGCGGCGCATGTATGTAGGAAATCTGCCGCTCACAAGATTTGGTAAAAAAACAACCGGAAACTCCAGGCCTTTGGCTGCATGGACAGTGAGAATGTTTACGGCATTTGATAGAGCAACGTCGGTATCGCCGGCAATCGGTGACTCGCCCAGGTTCTGACTCATGTTTATATATTCGACTGCCTTAAATACATCAAAATCACGCTGACTATCGTGAAGATGTTTCAGTAGATTCAAAAACTTGGTCATATTGAGTAATCGCTTTTCATCCTTTTCTGATTGAGTGTTAGTAATTTTTTTTAGCATTCCAGAGTCCTCGAGAAAATAATAAAGAAGCTCGGGCGCAGTATCCTTCTTTACACGTGATAAATGTCTTTTGAGCATGGTCAAGATTTCATACAGTTTTTCGCGACTGATTTCTTTGAGAAGCGGAAGGTATTTTTTATAAACATGATTGCCGTTTGTATAAAGGTCCTGATAGAAAAATGATAGATATATTTCGATTGCCTGGAAAAGCGGCAGTGAAGTTTTTTTGCTAAATCCGATAAGCAGGATGATGTCTTGTGGGTCCAGCTCAAAATGGTCGAGACTCAAAAGCCTATATAGTGATACGTTATCCTCAAGTTTGGTTATCACCTTGAGATAAGCTATGAGGTCACGTACCTCGCTTTGTTTAAAAAGTGTTCCCGGCCCCAAAAACTGATAGGGAATTCCGTTTCTCAAAAGAGTGTTCACAAATATTCCACTATGACTATTGGCTCGGACAAGAATAGCAAATTCACGATATGCATATTTCTTTGACTTCGTTAGCTCTTTGATAGTATTTGCTACCCACTGTGCCTCGGCATCACCGTTCTCAAACAGTGTGAGTTCGACAGAATTTTTTATATTTTTTTTATGACTCTTCAGTTCTTTTGATATTCCTAACTTTGCTTCAAGTGTGTCAGGGTCATTATTTTTTATAAGTTTATAGGCGTGGTCAAGCAGGTTTTGATTGGACCTGTAGTTATCAAGCAAGGTCACTTGTTTTGCATGAGGGTAATCATGCATAAATGACATGATGTTTGAAACAGACGCGCCTCTGAACTTGTAAATCGCCTGTGAGTCGTCACCGACGACAGTCAACTTTGGCTTTGTTTTATTTGGGCAAAGCAGTTTTATCAGTTCATATTGGGCGATATTAGTATCTTGAAACTCGTCGACCAGCACGTATTTAAACTGTTTTTTATATTGTTTTAGAATATTTGGTCTTTTCCGGAAAAGCTTGAGTAGATAATAAATCAGATCGTCAAAATCCATTACGTCATGCTTGATTTTTATTTGCTGAAATTTTTCATAAGTTTGAGCTAGCTCCGTCAGTTTTTCTTTTTCCTCCTTGTCCCCCGTAGACTTGCTCGTCCTTCGTAGCGATTTCACCCATTTAATATACTCTTCTGGACTTACGTCCTCATCATGAAGTCTGGAAAAATGCTGGAGCAAGCCTTCGATAAACTTGGCCGGATTGCTCAAGGGCCGAAAATATTTTAAATTAAACTCGAAAAGATGATCTTTAAAAAATAGTATCGTTTGGGCTTTAGTCATGAGTTCATATGCTGGATTTAAACCGATATGATTGATCTCGCGCTTTAGAACTTCATCGGCAAATGCATGAAATGTACTGATCCACATCTGAAAAAAACCATAAGGCAAGGCTATATCGACTCTTTCTTCCATCTCGGAAGCTGCTTTTTCAGTGAAAGTGAGACACAGTATTTCCTCGGGACGAACCTTTTTTTTAGTGATCAGATACTTTATTTTTTCAACAAGAGTAGTCGTTTTGCCAGTTCCCGCTCCGGCAACGATGAGAAGAGGGTCATTGTTATAGCTTATTGCAGCTTTCTGATTTGTGTTCAGTTTGTAGTTGTTAGCCTGCATATGGGGTATTTATTGTAACATAGATAATTATAGCTTGCAGACTGTTAGGGAAAAATAGGTCTTGACTTTTGAGGCAACACATTTTATCATTTCTGCATACTCCACCAAAAGTTTCCAGAGTATTTTTATTGAGTTTCAAGAATTATCATTTATTATTTTCTTTAAATATCTATGGCAGAAGGCAAATTTGTGCGAAACAAACCTCATTTGAATATCGGTACTATAGGTCATGTAGATCACGGTAAAACTACAACTACATCGGCAATTCATTACGTATTATCGAAAAAAGGTCAAGCCAAATTTTTAAAATACGAGGAAATCGATAAAGCTCCCGAGGAAAAGGCTCGCGGAGTCACCATCAATATTCATCACTCTGAATACGAAACTGACAAGCGCCATTATGCCCATATTGATGCTCCGGGACATGCAGATTACATCAAAAATATGATCACGGGTGCTGCCCAGATGGACGGTGCTATTCTCGTCGTTTCTGCTCCAGACGGCCCAATGCCACAGACAAGAGAACATATTCTTCTTGCACGACAAGTAAACGTACCTGCTATCGTCGTATTTCTCAATAAAGTCGACATGGTTCAAGATAAAGAGATAGTTGATCTTGTTGAAATGGAAGTTCGTGACTTGCTTAAAAAATACAAATATCCCGGTGATGAAGTGCCTGTTATTCGTGGTTCGGCTCTCAAAGCACTTGCTGACGATCCGGAATCAATGAAAGCCATCGAGGATGTTATTAAAGCTGTCGATGATTACGTACCGGAACCAAAGCGTGAGATCGATAAGCCATTTTTGATGCCTGTCGAAGACGTCTTTACTATTGCCGGTCGTGGCACAGTCGTTACAGGACGCGTTGAACGCGGTGAACTTAAAGTTAATGACGAAGTTGAGATCGTTGGTATTAAAGCTTCCAGTAAAACAGTCGTCACCGGAATTGAGATGTTCCGCAAAACACTTGATGAGGCAAGAGCGGGAGACAACACAGGTCTTTTGCTTAGAGGAGTAGAAAAAGATGATGTTGAAAGAGGTCAGGTCATTGCCAAACCAGGCAGTGTTACCCCTCACACCGAATTTGAAGCTGAAATCTATGTTTTGAAAAAAGAAGAAGGCGGACGTCATACTCCATTTTTCAAAGGATATAGACCACAGTTTTATATCAGAACAACTGATGTAACCGGTGAAATTCAGTTGCCATCAGGTGTAGAAATGGTCATGCCGGGCGATAATATCAAAATTAGCGCCAAGCTGATCTATCCGATTGCGCTTGAAGAAGGCTTGAAGTTTGCTATCCGCGAGGGTGGTCACACTGTCGGAGCTGGAGTCGTAACCAAAGTAACAAAGTAAACATTTTCATTTTTTTGCACTTTTACAATGCCCAAGGGTAAAATTCGTATTAGATTAAAGTCGTATGATCATCGTCTCATAGACGAGACCTGTCAAAAACTTGTTGACACGGCGATAAAGACCGGTGCCTCGGTGGTCGGTCCTGTGCCACTCCCTACAAGAAAAGAGGTTTATGTAGTCAACAAATCTCCTTTTACTGACAAAGATTCTCGGGAACACTTTGGGCTCATAATTCATAAACGACTTCTTGAAATAGTTAATCCCACTAACCAAACAATTGATTCACTCATGCATCTCGAACTACCGGCGGGTGTTGAGGTAGAGGTAAAAATGTGAACGCTTATCTCAATTTTGAAATCTACTTGAACATAAAGGTTACGTATTATATAATCTAAACTTAATGTACATGTCAATTTTTTGTAAGAAATTGTACTAATTACAAGAACCAGATGGTCCGCGACCAAAGCCCCAGTCTGGGGCTATTTTTTTTAAATCCTCATCTCCCGAACTAAAATCGGGATTTGGGCGATTTTTAGCTCTCCGAATATAGTATTCGGGGAACTTTAACTTTATCAATGAAAATTATGAAAGCAATTTTAGGAAAAAAAACCAGTCAAACACAGGTTATTAACGAAAAAGGTATGAGAGTACCTGTAACAAAGTTGACGACTGCTTCATGTATACTCGTCAATGTTAAATGGCCACAAGTTGATGGCTATGCTGCTATACAACTTGGTTTCGGCATAACTAAAAAAATTGTCAAATCAGTAGCAGGACAATACATAAAAGCGGGGAAAAAAACCCCGCTTCTTCATTTAAAGGAGTTCCGTTTTGAAGCAAATGACAAGACGATCCAAAAAATAGATGAAGAAAAAAAGACTGGAATTCAGCTTGGCGAGACAAAATTATTTATCGGTGACGAGGTAAAACCGGCTGTATTATTTAAGATCGGTGACTTGGTCGATGTTTCTGCAACCGCAAAAGGAAAAGGTTTTCAAGGAGTTGTCCGTCGACATAAGTTTTCGGGAGGTCCTCGTACACATGGTCAATCCGACCGTGAACGAGCACCAGGATCGATAGGTTCGGGTACTACGCCGGGCCGAGTATTTAAAGGTCGACGTATGGCCGGTCGCATGGGCGGCGGCCGAAAGACGGTAAAAAACTTACACGTTGTCCAAGTCGCAGATGAGTCAATGACTGTTTCGGGTTTGATACCCGGCGCAACGGGAGCTTTGGTTGAAGTTCGTTCGTTATCATAATAGACACTATGGATAAAGTTAAACAAAAAATACCAGCAAAGACTAAAGCCAGTGAAACCAAAAGGTTAGAGATACCGATATATGATTTAACTGGTAAATCAGGATCAACCGCGGATCTTACACCTGATATTTTCGGACACAAGGAAAATGATGCGCTTATTGCACAATACATGCGTGTTTATAGTCAGAACCAACGCCAAGGAACAGTTTCAACAAAAACTCGTGCGGAGGTTGTCGGTACAACGGCAAAAATGTATCGCCAAAAAGGTACGGGTCGAGCACGTCATGGATCGGGTAAAGAGCCGATCTTTGTTGGTGGCGGTGTTGCTTTTGGTCCAAAACCCAGAGTTTTTTCTAAAAGCCTAAACAAAAAACAAAGGAGACAGGCGCTTTGTATATCTTTGAGTTATAAAGCAAAGCAAAAAGCCGTAATTGGCGTTGACAAGGATGCACTTTCCATGAAACCAAAAACCAAAAAAATTGCTGATCTCCTAAACACATTAAAACTTAGTGGCAAAAAAATCTTGTTTGTTCTGCCACAGTTATCAAAAAATGGATTTGTATTGTCAAGTCGCAATATTGCCCGAATCTCGCTCATAGGAGCGACAACCTTAAATCCTTATGAAGTGTTTCAAAGTGATGTATTGGTTTTCGTAGGTGATGCACTAGATGTATTAGTTAAGCATTTGACCGTAAAAAAATGAAATCAAACGAAGTTATAATCCGCCCGATAATTACCGAAAAATCAAGCACCCTGGCACAGGCTAGTGTTTATGCATTTGAGGTTAACAAGCGTGCAAATAAACATCAAATTGCCAAAGCCTTGGAAGATTTATATAAGGTTTCGATTTCATCTGTTTCGGTAATAACTCGAAAAGGCAAGGAAAAACGGATCGGTCGACGCATGGTGCCTCGTATCCTTCCCGACAAAAAAATTGCCTATATCAAAGTTACAAAAGGCACGATAGATCTTTTCCCGCAATCATAAATAAGCGGATAGCGCATAGATTAATAAAAATAAAATGCAAATACCAAAAACACAAAATCCACAAAAAGGTTTGATCAAGATCCTGAAAAAACACAGCGGTCGTGACTCAAGTGGAAAAATTACAGTTAGACATCAAGGCAAAAGACAAAAACGTTATTATCGATTGATAGATTTCAAGCGTGACAAACGCGATATAGTCGCCACTGTAAATCATCTCGAATTTGATCCGAACAGAAATGCATTTATTGCTTTGGTAACTTATGAAGATAAAGAAAAAAGGTATATTCTCGCACCGACGAATTTACAGATAGGAGATAAAGTGGTTTCAAAAGAAAAAGCTGAAATAAAAATCGGCAATGCGCTTCAGCTTAAGAATATTCCAGTCGGTGTTGAAGTTCACAATATAGAGATGTATCCGGGACAGGGGGGCATGATGACACGAGGAGCCGGTACATTCGCCACTGTTATCGCCAAGGAAGGACCTTATGTTCACATAAAACTTTCTTCGGGTGAGGTTCGCCGATTTCAGAGTGAATGTTTTGCGACTGTTGGTCGCGTGTCAAACATTACCCACAAAGACGAAGTTATCGGCAGAGCCGGACGCAGTCGTCTAATGGGAATACGTCCAACTGTTCGAGGAACGGCGCAAAACCCGAGGACGCATCCTCATGGTGGTGGTGAAGGCCGAAGCGGCGAGGGAATGCATCCAAAAACACCGTGGGGCAAACCAGCTCGCGGCAAAAAGACGCGAAAACCAAATAAATGGAGTTCAAAGTTAATTGTTTCGTCTCGTAGCTAAAACAACATGGAATCTTTAACATATTTCAAAAATCTAAAAGCCTCACCAAAAAAGTTGCGCATGATGCTAAACAGGATCAAAAGCATGCCGCCTCACTTGGCTCTAGATTTTTTGATGTATACCTCAAATGAACAGGCAAGGGTTTTTTATAAAGTTATTAAATCGGCGATTTCCAACGCGACAAATACTTTAAAACTCAAGGATGATATGTTAGAATTTAAGCTTTTCGCTGTAGAGGAAGGTAATGTGTTAAAAAGGCATAAGCCGGGATCTCGCGGAATGGCAAAACCTATAAAAAGACGCATGTCCCATATAAAGATAATAATTGTTGAAAAAAAATCCGCTTCGGCCGTCGGCCCGAAGAAGCTAGCCTCTGGGCAGACGAAGTCGGCGGACAAGGAAATTAAAAAGACTAAGGTTGAAAGTAAAAAAATTAGTAAATAAATATGGGTCAAAAAGTACATCCACACGGACTACGATTGGGAATAATCTATAACTGGAGCTCGCGGTGGTTTTTTTCAAATAAAAAAACATATCGTGAGTCTGTTTATGAGGATGCAAAGATCAGAAAGCAGCTCATGGATAAGTATAGTTATGCCGGTGTAACCGATATCATGATAGAACGTGCTATAAAAAAAATAACCGTGATTATTTATTCGGTTAAGCCGGGTATGATCATCGGTCGTGGCGGAAAAGGTCTTGAGGATGTAAAGAAAATTATTGTTTCCCATATCAAAAACCTAAAAGACGAGAAGCAAAAACAATCGCGGATTGAACTGAAAATTGAACCTGTAAAGAAACCATACACACACCCTTATTATGTTGCTCAATCGATAGCCGAGAAATTGGCACGTAATTTCCCTCACCGCGCAGTGGTACACAGCACGATGAGCCGCGTCATGGAAGCCGGAGCCCGTGGAGTACGTATTCAACTTGGAGGACGTATCTCGGGAGCGGAGATTTCACGAAGAGAAAAATATTTTAAAGGGACTATCCCAAACTCAACTATTAGGGAACGAGTAGAGTTTGCCAAGTATCCTGCTTTGACCAAATCTGGATACGTGGGTGTTAAAGTTTGGATATGTCAGGCATAAAAATATGTTAGCACCAAAAAGACAGAAATATAGAAAACAGTTCAGAGGTTCATGGCGGACTATTGCCGTTAAAGGCAATACCCTTAATTTTGCAAGCCATGGACTGAAGGCAACCGAGCCTGGATGGATCAAAGATCGACAGATTGAGGCCGCTCGTGTGGTGCTTGCCCGTGCAACGCGTAAAGAAGGTAAGTTTTGGATCAGGATTTTTCCCGACAAACCTTATTCAAAAAAACCTCCGGAAGTAACGATGGGGGCAGGCAAGGGCGATGTCGCCTATTTTGTGGCCTCTGTAGTGCCGGGAAAGGTGCTTTTTGAGATAGACGGTCTTGACAATGCATCAAGTCACGCAGTATTAAAAAGTGTTGGCTCAAAACTGTCGGTACGTACAAAAGTTGTTTCACGTAACGTATGAAAAAATTAACCAAGGAGCTGTACGCAAAATCCATTGATGATCTAAACAAAGAAGTAGTTGCGCTTGGCAGTGAGATTGCTAAATTGAAAGTAGAACGCAAAGTAAAACAGGAAAAAGATACAAATTGGCTTTTTAAAAAGCAAAAAAGACTGGCCGCAATTTTGACAATGATTACAAATAAGGAGTCAGAAGTTTCCGCAAAAGGCGGGTTGTCCTCTGGACAAAAACAATAATTTTATGAATATAATATTCACCGGTACTGTTGTTTCAACACGAATGCAAAAAACGGTCGTGGTTCGGGTAGAGACCAAATTCCGCCATCCTGTGTATCACAAGGTCATCACAAAACATAAAAAATTTATGGCCCACAACGATCTTCCTGATATTAAAGAAGGAGATGTTGTCACTATTACACAAACTCGACCACTGTCAAAACAAAAACATTTTATTGTTGTTAAAAAGTTAAATCAGTCAATAAAGTAAAACCTTGTAACTCGCAACTTGTAGCTCGTAGCATTTCAAGTTTCGTGTTATAAGTTATAAGTTACAAGAATAAAATTAAACATGTTGCAATTAAGATCAATGCTCAATGTAGCCGACAACTCCGGAGCCAAAAAGGTACAGCTTATCGGTGTACCTACAAAAGGTAACCGCAAGTATGTATATCTTGGTGAAGTATTTACAGGTGTTGTCAAGCAGGCTTTACCATACGGCCAAGTCCAAAACGGTGAGGTTGTAAGAGCCGTCGTAGTCAGAACAAAAAAAGAAACACGAAGAAAGGACGGTAGTTATATCCGTTTTGATGAAAATGCCTGTGTTGTTTTACTGGCAAATGACGTCAAGGACCCTAAAGGTACCCGTATTTTTGGACCTATCGGATATGAACTTAAAAATAAGGGTTTTAACAAGATTGCCAGTTTGGCCGAAGAAATTTATTGAATTTTAATGAAAATAAAATCAAACGACACCATTGTAGTGATTAAAGGAAAAGATAAAGGCATCAAAGCCAAGGTCGAACGTGTGTATCCAAAATCGGGCAAGGTTTTGGCGCCAACCGTGAACAAGTATAAAAAACACATGAAGAAATCTGAAAGCAACCCTCAAGGTGGAGTTGTCGAAGTCCCGCGACCTCTTAAAATTTCAAATGTGATGTTGGTTTGTCCAAAATGTAAAAAACCGGCACGCATCGGTTATGAAATAGTCGATGATAAAAAATATCGAGTGTGTAAAAAATGTAATAAGAGAATATAAATTGAATAATCTCATGGCACGTTTAAAAGATAAATACAATTCAGAAGTTAAAGAGAAACTTATGAAAGAGCTTAAGCTCGACAATATCTATGCTGTGCCAAGAGTAATAAAAGTTGCTATCAACGTTGGTGTAGGCGAGGCGCTAGTTAATAAAAAGGCAATTCACAATGTACAAGAACAGATCGAGCTTATTGCTGGTCAGAAATCGGTAGTGACGCTGGCTCGAAAATCGATTGCAGCATTTAAGATCAGAAAAGGAGTGCCAATCGGTGTAAAAGTCACGTTACGAGGAGAACGCATGTATTTGTTTCTTGATAAGCTGATAAATATAGTTATTCCACGACTGCGTGACTTTCGCGGAATTTTGAGCAAATCTATAGATCAGCACGGCAATCTTAATATCGGTTTTACCGAACAAACCATTTTCCCGGAGATAGAATATGATAAAATTGACAAAATTCGCGGACTAGAGATAACTATTGTTACAACAGCAAAAAACATACAATCGGGAAAAAAACTTTTTGAGATGTTAGGAATTCCCTTTAATAAGGTTAATTAGAAATTACGAATGACTAAAATTCGGCATTGCTAATTGATAATTGAAAAAATATGGCAAAGACATCAGATGAAGTAAAATTTCTGAAAAAACAGAAATTTCCGGTGCGTCAGGTAAACCGTTGTCCTCTCTGTGGCCGATCACGGGGATATATCAGAAGATTTGGTTTGTGTCGTTTGTGTTTTCGCGAAAAGGCATTAAAGGGAGAAATACCCGGAGTTCATAAAATTTCTTGGTAATATGTCACGATCAATCAAAAAAGGTCCATACATCGACGAAAAATTGCATAAAAAAATTTTAAACCAAAAGTCAGGATCTGATCGCAGTCCGATTAAAACCTGGGCAAGACGATCACAAATCCATCCGGACTTTGTTGGTCACCGTCTTGCAGTTCACAACGGCAAAAGATTTATAGAAGTTTTTATCGTCGAAGCCATGGTGGGCTACAGGCTCGGTGAGTTTGCGCCAACCAGAATATTCCGCGGTCATGGCAAGGTCACGAAGAGAACGGCGGAAAAGACCTAATTTGAAAGTTTTATAAATATGACAGTTGCAGATTTTATAATTCGCTTAAAAAATGGATATATGGCCAAAAGGGACAGTGTCGATGTGCCGTACTCAAAGCTCAATGAATCAATGTTGACAAAGCTCAAGGCTTTAAAGTACATCAACGACTACGATATTGAAGGAGATAAAAAAAGAACTCTAAAAGTAAAGCTTAAATATGATGAAGACGTTGCCGCGATCACCGATGTGAAAATTTTTTCAAGACCGGGCAGACGCTGGTATGTCAATTACAAAGACATAAGACCGGTACTTGGAGGCATGGGTACATCACTTGTTTCGACCTCGAAAGGGGTCATGACGGCAGCCGAAACTAAAAAAAATAGAATTGGTGGGGAGTTATTATTTTCAGTTTGGTAATTATGTCAAAAATTGGTCAAAAAGCGATACCGCTACCGACATCTATTCAAGTAGACATTCAAGGTAAAATGGTTACTGTAAAAGGTTTGAAAGACAGCATGTCTTTTACTTTGCCCAAATTTTTGAGTATCGAAAAAAAGGATGATACACTCGTGGTAAAAAGAGATAAGGATTCATCTTATCAAAAAGCCAGTCACGGTCTGTATCGCAGTCTCATCGCCAATGCCGCCCGCGGTATTGAAAAACCTTGGACCAGACGACTTGAGATAGTAGGAACCGGTTTTAACGTCAAGATGCAGGGCACGGGAGTTGTCCTCCGACTTGGTTTTTCCCATCCGGTCCAGTTCAAACCGCCGGCCGGTATCCAGTTGGCGACCGAAGAAAATAACATTATTATTGTCTCCGGAGCCGATAGACAGCTGGTCGGCCAGGTTGCATATCAGATAAAATCTATAAAAAAACCCGATCCTTACAAAGGTAAGGGTATTCGTTACCAGGGTGAGCATATTCGCCTCAAGCCGGGTAAAAAGGTAAAAACAGAAGCATAATGAAAAATTCAAATCTAAAACGGAAAATTCGAAGACAGGCAAGAGCACGTGCCAAGATGCTGGGGACTAAAACTCGGCCACGAATTAGTGTCGCAAGATCGAATAAATACATTTATGCGCAGGTTATCGATGATACTTCCGCAAAAACCATTGCCTCCTACAGTAGCCTTACTGTCAAAGTAAAGGGCACCAAGATGGATCAAGCTAAAGAGGTGGGAAAACAACTTGCAGAGATTTTAAAAAAACATAAAATAAGTAACGTTCTATTTGATAGAGGAAGTTATATATATAAAGGAAGAGTCAAGGCTTTGGTCGAGGGATTACGTGAAAATACTATAAAAGTATAAAATTATTTACAAACAAATGTACAACCGCAGACAAAATCAACAATCTGACAAAAAATTTAACGAAAGGATTTTACACCTGCGTCGCGTTTCCAAAAAAACGACGGGAGGTAACTATATATCTTTTTCGGCTCTTGTAGTTGTGGGTGACGGTAAAGGTCAGGTAGGTCTTGGACTCGGTCGGGGACTTGAGGTGCCACCGGCGATCAAAAAAGGGATCGCCCAGGCCAAGAAAAATATGATTACCTTGCCCATCTACAATGATACATTACCTCATGAGATACTTTTAAAGTACAAAGCCTCTTTGCTTCTTTTGAAGCCGGCGCCGCCTGGTACAGGTCTTAAGGTTGGTGGGGTAGTCAGGGTAATACTTGATGTTGCAGGAGTCAACAATGCGTCTGGTAAGATCATCGGAACGAGAAATCAAATCACCAATGCATATGCAGTCATGGAAGCTATAAAACGTATGAAACCGAGAATTACAAATGAAAAAAAATCTTAAATTTTTTAATTCATGAATATTTTATCTAATTTAAAAAAAACAGTTCACAAACGAAGCAAACGACTTGGTCGCGGTGTGGGTTCGGGTGCCGGTGCAAAGTCCGGACGCGGTACGACTCGTCATCAAGCGGCACGTGGCGATATTCCAATACATTTTGAGGGTGGTCAAAATCGATTGGTGAAAAAGTTCCCTCTAATTCGCGGTCGTGGCAGAAACAAGCCGTCTTCGATAAGACCGGTTTTAATCTCCCTTGATATGCTAAACAAATTTAAGGAAAAATCAATTATCGATATTGAAGCACTGATTAAGGAAAAAATCATTACTGAAAGACAAAAAAGATTTGGCGTCAAGGTACTAGCAAATGGTAAAATTGATAAAGCGTTGACTGTAGCGTTACCAGTTTCTGATAAAGCTAAAAATATCATTGAAAAGGCCGGTGGCAAGGTGCAATGAAACAGTATTTACAAAAATTATCATTACTTTTTAAAGATCCACAACTACGAAAAAAAGTCATCGTAACGTTACTTATAATCTTGGCTTTTAGGATTTTTGCCTATCTTCCGGTTCCGGCAATTGACCTTGAAAGACTACGCGATATATTTGCTTCGAGCCAGTTTTTATCTTTACTTGACATTTTTTCCGGTGGAACCCTGGTCAATTTTTCTGTCATGGCCCTCGGTCTTGGTCCATACATCAATGCCTCCATCATCATTCAACTTTTAACTATCGTCATTCCTCAACTTGAAGCTTTAACCAAAGAGGGAGAGTATGGTAGGTTCAAGATAAATCAATACACTCGATTTTTGACGATACCGCTTACTCTGATACAGGCAGTAGGTATTTATGTGCTACTTCGCAATCAAAACATTATCGGTACACTCTCACCACTTGAGTTTTTTTCATTCGTGGTTACACTACTTGCGGGAACATTTATCATCGTGTGGATGGGTGAGCTCATATCAGAGTTTGGACTCGGCAACGGCATATCATTGCTCATTTTTGCCGGGATTGTTGGTCGGATACCGGTAATTCTTGGACGTACATTATCGACACTAAATCAGGAAATGGTCTTCAATATTCTAGCTTTTATCGTGATCGCGGTTTTTGTTATTGCTGCGGTTGTGTTTATAAATGAGGCCGTAAGAAGAATCCCGGTATACTATGCAAGACGAATAAAAGGCAATCGTATGTATCAGGCGGCCAACAACTATTTACCACTTAAACTCAATCAGGCCGGAGTGATACCGATCATTTTTGCCATCTCGTTTGTATTGTTCCCACAGATCATCGGAAATTTTTTGAGATATTTACCAAACAGCACTTTTGCCAACATCGGTGCATTTCTGGCAGAGGCATTTAACCCAACAGGATTTGTTTATAACACATTATATTTTCTCCTGGTGGTGGCATTTACATTTTTTTATACCATTGTTGTTTTTAATCCACAGAAAATTGCCGATGAGATCCAAAAGAACGGCGGATTTATTCCGGGTATTCGTCCAGGCAGCGCGACAAAAGATTATTTACAAAAACTTGTCTACCGTATCACCATCTTTGGCGCCATTTTCCTAGGTGCGATAGCTATTTTGCCGGCACTGGTTTCGCTTATGACCGGTATTTCGGGACTGGTTATCGGCGGCACAGGAATACTTATTGTTGTTTCCGTAGTGTTGGAAACTTTCAAAGCAATTGACGCACAGCTGGTGATGAAAAATTATGATAAATTTACAATTTAGAAGTTAAGAAAATATGGCTAAGCGAAGTTCACGAATATTGGTAGGGCTCGTTTGCGAAGTTTGCAAGACGCAAAACTATGTCACCGAAAAAAACAAACTGAATACGACCGAAGGGTTGACGCTCAAGAAGTATTGCAAAAAATGCAAAATCATGCGTAAACACAAAGAATCAAAAAAATTGGATTGAGAATGGCTTAAATATATATGAAATTAGTACTGATCGGCATACAAGGAGCAGGCAAATCGACGCAAGGCAATTTATTGTCAAAACAGCTGAAAATACCGTATCTGTCAACGGGTCACATTTTCCGAGAAATCGCCAAGGAAACAACTCCTCTTGGTAAAAACGTCAAGCTGCTTATGACTTCGGGAAAACTGGTCCCGGATGACAGGGTTATCGAGATTGTTAACGCCTATCTGTCAAAATCTACATATAAAAACGGCTATATTTTGGATGGTTTCCCGCGCACTGTAGAACAGGCAAAGAAGTTTAAAAACAATGTTGATCGTGTTGTTCTTATCAAGATACCTGACAAAGAGGCGCTCTGGCGACTGGCCTATCGTAATGAAAAACGTGATGACGATACTATCGAAGCTATTAAAAAACGCATTGAACTTTTTAAAAAGTTTACCAATCCGGTTTTGGCCTACTATAAAAAAGAGGGGAAACTGGTCACCATAGATGGAACTCAAAGTATCAAAGAGGTAAACGATGAAATTCTTAAATCTTTAGGCAAACAAGTTATCGAAAATCAGATAAAGGCCTGGGAACATAAAGAAAAGGCTATTATCGCCCTTGTCGGTATGCCGGGAAGCGGCAAGACCGAAGCTGCTAATTATTTAAAAAGACTGAAGTTGCCGGTTATTTCCGTCAACGAGATCATCAACAACCATATTGACTCACATAAACTGCCTCATAGTTTGGAAGTCCATCATCGTGTCAGGCAAGAGTTTCGTGATAAATATGGTTATGAGGCAATGGCATTATTAAATCATAAAAAAATCGTAGAGACATTTAAGCAACACAAGATCATAGTCCTTGAGGGTATAAGATCCTGGGAGGAATACCTTTATCTCAAAAAAAATTTTCCAGATGTAAAAATATACATTCTAGCGTTATATGCGGACAAAGATAGACGCTATCAAAGAATTAAAAAAAGAAAACAGAGGTCAAATCTTGGCGGTGAAAAACGCGACGTTGATGAGCTGATTCAGACCAACATGGGACCGACCATCGCCTTTGCAGATTATCTTATCAAAAATAATTTCTCACGCGAGGATCTATATCATAAACTCGATGAAGTATATGGTGAGATATATTTTTCATAAATTTCATAAATTTTGATGAAGGTACTCTTGAAAACAAATAAAGAGATAGAGACAATGGCGGAGGGCGGACGTATATTAAAAACAGTCGCCGACGAAGTTGTGACGTATATAAAACCCGGTGTCACGACCAATGAGATCGACGCAATAGCAGATAAACTGATTAGTAAAAATGGCGCCGAAGCATCGTTCAAAAAGGTAAGAGGGTACAATTGGGCAACTTGTCTGCCTGTTAATGAACAGGCAGTGCATACGCCACCATCTTCCCGCACTTTAAAAATTGGAGACATTGTGACACTTGATATAGGAGTATATTATCGTGGATTTCACACCGATTATGCCGTGACAGTCGCTGTTGGAAAGGTGGACGATCGGGTTACCAAATTTTTAGAAACAGGTAAAGAAACTCTTGAAAAAGCAATAACCATGGTCAAAAACGATGAATATTTGGGTACTGTTTCAAAGTTTGTCCAGACAGAAGTAGAGTCAAACGGTTATTTTATTTTAAAAGATCTGACCGGTCACGGAATAGGAAGATCACTTCATGAAGATCCATATGTCTTAAATTATTTGGATCGTGAAGTTGAAAAAACATATAAAATCAGATCCGGTTTGGTGATTGCACTTGAGATTATTTATAGCATAGGCACAGAACAAATAGCCTACGAACAAGATAATCACTGGTCGATTGTCGCAGCAGATCGGAGTTTGGCGGCATGTTTTGAGAGGACTATTGCCGTCTCTGACAAAAAAACCTTTATTTTAACCTAGTTTCGTGCTAAAATATATCTCTTATGAAAGAAGATGTTGTAGTGGTTGAGGGCGAGGTAATCGAAAATTTACCAAACACCCTGTTTAAAGTACAGTTAGATGAGAATCAAAAAGTAATTATTGCATATCTATCTGGTAAGATGCGAAAACATTACATCAAGATTTTACCGGGTGATCGTGTAAAAATTGAGCTAACGGCTTATGACCTCAATCGAGGGAGAATAATTTATCGAACTTAATTTTATTATGAATGTCAGATCGTCAGTTACAAAATTGTGTGGAGGTTGCAAACTGGTTGTGCGCAAAGGCACGCTTTATGTCATATGCAAAAGAAACCCGAAACACAAACAGAAGCAGGGATGAAGTTTGAAAATTGGAATTTAGAAATTTTCTATTATGCATAGAATAGTTGGAATAGTATTACCGGATGATAAGCGCATTGATTTTGCCTTGACCACAATCTATGGTATAGGTTGGCCATCGGCAAACAAGATCCTGCAAACAACCAAAATAGATAAAAGCACTAGAGTCAAAAACATGACCGACGATCAGATTAAGTCGATAGTCGCCGTTATAGACAAGAGTTACAATATCGAGGGAGAGTTGAGAGAACAACAAAACGACAATATTAAAAAATTAAAAGATATTGGTACCTATCGCGGTTTTCGGCATCGTTTGGGGTTACCGGTACGTGGACAGCGCACCAGATCAAATGCCCGCACCAAACGTGGCAAACGCAAGACCGTAGGTGCATTGAGTAAGGAAATCTGGGCTAAGATGGAGCAGCAAACGGGTGCAGCCCCAACTGCGGCATCACCGAAAGCTGCACCGACTGCTTCGGGAGCTACAGGAGCGACAACAACACCAGCGCCTAAAGCAAAATAATGCATTATTATAGACAAACACATGGCACCTATCAAAAGAGCAAAAATAATAAGAACGGTTGAAAACGGTAGAATTTTTATTACCGCCACCTTCAACAATACCTTGGTTACTATAACCGATGAAAAGGGTATGACTATCGTGGTCAGCTCGTGCGGAATGCACGGATTTTCGGGGACACGCAAGTCTACTCCTTATGCCGGTACCGTCACTATGGAGTTTGCGCTAAAAAAGGCGACTGAAGAGTACGGATTTCGCAAAGCCGACATATTTGTCAAAGGCATCGGGCCGGGACGTGAGGCTTCGCTTAGAGCGATCAGAGGCTCGACAGTTGATGTTGGAAAGATAGTTGATATTACACCAATTCCACATAATGGTGTCAGGCCACCAAAGGTGAGGAGAGTATAGTCTAATTACAAATTATCAATTACGAATTAATAATGCGTTATACAGGACCAAAAAACAGATTGTCACGACGTGAGAACATCGATCTTGGACTTAAGACTCCGGGCTCAAAGTCTCATGCTACATTATTGAAGAAGATAAATATTTTACCAGGACAGCATGGAGTCAAAGGTCGAAGAAAACAATCGGAGCATAGCCGACAGCTGCGTGAAAAACAAAAACTGCGTTTCTCTTTTGATGTTTCGGAAAAACAACTGAAAAGATATTTTAAAATCGCCTCAAGAAAACGCGGAAATACGGCGGTATTTTTGTCGGAGTTACTGGAAAAAAGGCTCGATAATGTGATCTATCGTCTGGGTTTTGCGCCAACACGTGCCGCAGCAAGACAGCTGGTTTCCCATGGACATATCAGTGTCAACAAAAAAAAGGTCACAATTGCATCTTATAGAGTTTCAGCAAAAGATGAGATCGGATTTTTTAAAGAAGACTCAAAAAAAATTCCTTACATTGATGTATTCAGAGAGCAAAACGAAGTGATTTTGCCGGAATGGCTGGAGCTAAAAAAAGATACCGGCACCATGGTCGGCAAACCAGACAGTTCACTCATTGACAAACAAGTAAATCTGCGATTAGTTGTTGAATTCTATTCGCGATAATTTAAAAGTTACATATTTATTTTCATATGTTAGAACCAATTTTCAATATTACGATCGAGAAACAAGAGGCTACTTACGGCAAGTTTATTTATGAGCCGTTACATACAAGTTTCGGCAACAGCATCGGCAATGCCATTCGAAGGACGTTGCTTTCCTCGCTGTCAGGCGTCTCAATCGGGTATGTAAAGTTTGCCAAGGCATCCCATTTTTTTACAACTATTCCGGGTGTTAAAGAGTCTGTTCTTGATATTGTCTTAAATTTAAAGCAGATCAGATTTAAAGCAACTTCCGAAGGCCCATTCATAGTTAAATTAAATGTAAAGGGTGTAAAAAAAGTTTATGCCAAAGATATAACCGGAGAAGTCGAGACTGTAAACGGCGATCAGTATATCGCCGAGGTAACCGATGCAAAAGGTGCAATTGATCTTGAAGCGATTGTCGAGGTCGGTTATGGTTACGAACCTTCAGAGGAAAAGGAAGTAAAAACTGGCTATATTGCAATCGATTCCTCATTTTCACCTGTCACCAAGGTAAATTTCCAAGTCGAAGAGGCACGTGTCGGTCGAAAATCAAACTATGACAGACTTATAGTCGAAGTTTGGACCAACGGCAGTATGAATCCGCAAGAGGCCATGAAAGAAACTTCACAAGTATTGATGGAGCATTTTAAGAATATTTTTGAAGGAAAAAGCGCCACCGAACAGATGACCGAGGAAGAAGAGGCGGCCCGGCTTGAGAAAAAGAACCCAAAAGCTTATGAGACCATCATTGATGAGTTAAACTTACCATCACGAGTCATAAATGCTTTGCTTCGCGAAAATATCGAAACCGTCGCTGACTTAGTCACTCGTGGACGCGAAGATCTAAGTAACTTGAAGGGCGTAGGTAAAAAATCTATAGATCTTATCGAAGAAGAACTCAAGAAAATGGAAGTAGAGTTACAGTAAATTTTTATGAGACATAGAGTAAAAAACACAAAATTCAGACAGGGCGTTGATGCTAACAGGATGATGTTTCGCAAAATGATGTTGAATTTTTTGCAAAATGCGAAACTTACAACCACGCATGCAAGAGCTAAAGCTTTGAAAAGTCATCTTGAACGCGTGATCTCAAAAAGTCGGGAAAAGACGGAAAGCAATAAAAATTATCTTTTGCAGTTTTTTCCAAAACAGATTGTAAGCGAGATCATGTTTAAACAGGTTGGCCCGGCTTTTGCCAAGATCGCCGGCGGATATGTACGAGTTATCAGACTGAACTCAAGGGTGACCGATGGGGCACAGATCTCGAGAGTAGAGTGGGCACATCCGATTGTCGTCGAGTGGGAAAAATCCTCATCCGCTTCCGCCACAGGCGGATCCGCCTCTGGAGGAAAAGCTACGAAGGACAAGGAAGAAAAACCACAAGCTGTTGAAAATAAAAAATCTAAAGCTAAAACTAAAAAGACTAAAGAAGAGAAGATTTAATTGAATATTGAATAAAATATGATACAAAAGACAACATCAACCAGATCGATCAAGGAAAAAGAAATCGCAAGATCTTGGCATCTTGTTGATGTCAAAGATCAGACCTTGGGAAGAGCAGTGACCCAGATAGCCAAACATCTCATTGGCAAAAGTAAGGTTACTTATGCACCATATCTTGATCAAGGAGATTATGTGGTTGTCATAAATGCAAAAAATATTGAAGTATCGGGAAAAAAGGAACTGGATAAAACATACACATATTATTCCGGTTATCCAGGTGGTCAGCGTAAAACCACCTTTTCTCGCATGCAGAGTACAAATCCCCGCGAAATCATAAGACATGCGGTTACCGGTATGTTGCCGAAAAACAAGTTTCGCGATCCGCGACTTGCAAGATTATATATTTTTGAAGCGTCGGAGCACACTTATGTCAATAAGTTCCAAAAATAAATATGCCAAAGAAATCTAAAGACGTCAAATATTATGAAGCAGTCGGAAGGCGCAAAGAATCTGTTGCTCGAGTCAGACTGTATCTTGCTACCAAGGGCAGTATTACCTTAAAAGGTACCAAGATCAAGGCCGGTGATATGGTCATAAACGGAAAACAGGCAAAACAAATTTTTCT
>Ga0209542_10002564_pt1 | contig 40403 bp, 33 predicted proteins | sample RifCSPhighO2_01_FD_184028 | JGI IMG/M metagenome (GOLD analysis project Ga0209542, IMG submission 184028) | Soil microbial communities from Rifle, Colorado - Rifle CSP2_plank highO2_0.1 (SPAdes) (version 2) | ecosystem: Environmental > Terrestrial > Deep subsurface > Rock core/Sediment ... | reverse complement strand
CCGCCAACAATAACCACAAAAGGTCGTGCTGGATGTTTTGAGAACTTCTCCAAATGCGAAAGTTCTTCTTCCATCAGGAGCCCAACACCAGCGGGTAAAAGTTTGGGAACTCCGGCTACCGACGCGTGATTGCGGTGCGACGCGGAAAACGCGTCATTGATGTACAATTCTCCCAACGAGGCGAGTTCTTTTGCAAAGTTTTCGTCGTTCCTTTCTTCTTCAGGATGGAATCGAAGGTTTTCCAAAAGCAGAACTTCCCCTGCCTGAAGATTTGAAACCAGGCCTTTCACCTCGGAACCCACGCAATCTTTCGCTTTGGCAACGGTTTTGCCAAGGTATTTCACAAGGCTTTCTTGAACAAAGTACATCTTGAGTTTCTCGACCACTTGCCCTTCGGGCTTTCCCAAGTGTGACATCAAAATGACCCGCGCCTTTTCCTGCATAAGGTACTTGATCGTGGGAAGCGACTGCACAATGCGGAAATCATTCAAAACGTCTCCCCTTTCGCCAAGGGGTATGTTGAAGTCGCTCCTCACCAATACTCTCAAGTCCCGCAGGACAAAATCTCGGATGGTTTTCATTGGAAGTTTACCGTTTCTCCAGGCTCAATGGTCCCATTTGCCTTTTCTTTTACAGGAGCATCTTTCCTTTGCTCAAGGGCCTGGGCTAACGCTTGCTTCAAGCCGTTTTTATCAAGTTCTCTTCTCTCTTGAAAAGGTCGAGGAGAACTCTCCCTTGCGGTGCGGCCGCCTGCGTGAAAAAGAGTGGGGCCTTTCTCCAGAGCAGACTGAAGGGAAATCTGGGGCCTTGGAATGCTTGGGGAAGGAACAGGAGGAACGCTATCCGCCCTTGGAGCGGGCGCATCCTGCTTCATGCGCTTTTTCCTGCATGACTTGCAATACACAGGGCGCTTTCCGTCTGGAGGGAACACCACCTTGGTGGGTTTCCCGCAACTCGAACACACTGCGTCATACAGCACCTGCTGGCTCATAGGAAGAGGATTGAGAATAGGCCGTGAATCAAGCTCATCTGCTGTTCCTGTCCACGCGGCAATGCTTTTATCAACAATGTCGCGGGGAGTACCATACTGCTTCCTTGAGAACTCAATGATCTGGTCTCGAAAGATCTTTTCCGGCTTCTCGTTGGGAGCAAGAGTTTGGGCGGAAAAGGGGCGGGAAGCAATGCCGTCGATCATGAGTTTCACGTAAATGGTGTATTTTCCAAGATTCACGAAGTCCAAAGCCATGAACTCGGGAGCGAATTCTTTTTCCAAGAACTCAGCGTCATCTGCTCCCACGCGGAACACCACCATGGTTCCCACGTTCCCGAACACGGCGTCTCTCATTTTGGTATCGTCGCCGCTCGCCAACTGCGCTATGTATTGGTGGCCCAAGATAAGAGAAAGGCGGTATTTCCGGGCTTCGGATAAAATGTTTGAAAAGCTCTCGGAAGCAAAGTTCTGGAACTCGTCAATATAGAGAAAGAAGTCTTTTCTGTCTTCTTCCGGAATATCCACGCGCGACATGGCGGCAAGCTGCATTTTCGTAGACAGCAATCCCCCAAGAAGCCGTGAAGAATCCTCTCCTACTTTGCCCTTGGAAAGATTGGCAATAAGGATCATCTGCTTATCCATAACATCTCTCATATCAATAGAAGACCTCACCTGGCCCACCACGTTACGGATAAGAGGGTTTGAAATGAACTGGCCCACTTTGTTTTGAATGGCGGCAGTCGCTTCAACTTCGTACCGCTGGGTGTACCTGGCGTATTCCTGCAGCCAGAATGCTTTCACCACAGGGTCTTTGACCTGATCCACTACTTCTTTGCGGTACACCGGATCTGCGAGCAAACGGTTAATGCCCAGCAAGGTTGACTCAGGATATTCCAAAAGCGCAAGAATGGAGTAATTCAGAATGTATTCCATTCTTGCTGACCACACCTCAGGCCCAAATATTTTCTTGAAAACCGACATCAACCCCGAAACCACGATATGCCTGCTTTCTGCGTTCACCTTTTCCATCACGTTGAACGCAATGGGATAATTGATATCCGCGGGGTTAAAATAAATGACGTCTTTGATCCTGTTCTCGGGAACGAAGTTGAGAAGATCTTCCGCAGCTTCCCCGTGAGGGTCAATAAAGCCAATGCCGTTCCCATTCTGGATATCCTGCACCGCCATATTTTTCAAAAGCTCGGTCTTGCCCATTCCTGTTTTCCCCACAACATAAAAATGGCGCCTGCGGTCGTCAACCTTAATGCCGAACTTCTTTCTTATGTTCCTGAAATTTGTTTCCCCAAAGAACGTTATATCTGCCATAGAAAATGAAAATTATTCGGTAGGAAGCAAAGGCGGAGCTTCTCCTTTCTTGGCTTCCACGCGAGGAAGCGCAGCAGAAGGAGCAGTAAGCTTGCCAGGAAAGTGGAAAATAGAAGCTAGCTCCTCAATGTTCAAAATGAAAGACCCCTTGCTTCGCGGGAAATAATCCCCAAATCTCCAGCGGTAGTAGCGGTAATGCCTTCGCTTTCTCAAGTAGAGCCTTCTTTCATCTAAGTACCAGCTGAAAATAGTCCTCACCTTTGTCCAGGTTGAGCTACGCACTATCAAGCCGTTGAGGTTCGACGTTGAAAACTGGTTAAAGTAGCTCATGGGTATTGCTTTCATACCCCCAAAGAACACATCGCGTTTTGCGACATAGGCGGAGCGTATTTCGCACGCGAACGCTGTTTTCCCTATTTTTTCCTCAATGGCGCCTACAACAATCCTTTCCCCCGGAGTGATCCTCATTTCGGGAGGGAGGATCTCCTCTTTTTCAACAACTTCTTCTGTTGTTTTGCCTGTTGCGAGCGTTCCCAGTACCGAACCCATGTCTTCCACAACGCTCTTTGGTTTCTTCCTGTCGGGGCGCTTCACTATTTTTGCCACAATTGCCTCGCCCTCTGCAACATGAGAAGCATCGTAATCCACCGGGCTTATCATTATTTGGATCCACATCTGTTCACCCGGGCCCAACCGCGCCATACCCTCTAAAAGCTGCCCCAAGGGATCAACCCTTATGGGCTCATCTTCGGCAGTGGTTGCCTGCTCTTCAAAGAACTGTTTGTAGGTTTTGATAGGATAGGCACTCTCTTTTGGCATTTGGTATGAAGAAGCCCAAAACTCCCACTCTTTGTTGGGGATGTCTGCGGGAAGGAGTTTCGCGTAATCTTCTACCTGGGTAATTTCGGCATTCGGGAACTGCGCGTAAATAGAAGACTCAATGAGCTTGCGGTCATCCTGCTCGAACCGTACGTAAAAATGGACCTTCCCTTCAATAGAAGCTATCTCGCAAGACATCCCTATTTGTATCTTTCCCTCAAACCACTTCTCCCGCTTGTTCTTCCCTATTTTGATCTGCCAGATACCCGCAAACACAGACTCCATTCTGCGGAAAGGATTATCAACTTCGCCGGGAACCCTTATTTCAAGCACTTCCCACCTTCTTTCTGAAAGGAACTTGTCTATCCTCCACCACTGCCACAGATGGCGAAAGATCCCAAATAGCGCAAACGGAAAAATAAGCCACCACCACGTGAGCAGGAACTGTCCAACGAACTTCAAGATAAGTAGTGTGATTGGAAGAACGAGCGAGAGGAATATCTCCATTTAGAACCTTTTTAGATAATACTTTCCAGACTCATCTCGAAGGAAAGTACCCCTATCTTGGAGATTGAGCAAAATGGTGCTCTCTTTTACATGACGTTGCAAAAGGGTCTTTTCTATCACCGCATCCTTATTAAGCCCCCCGTTCTCTTTCAAGATCTCAACCATGACTTCTTTGACCGTGCCAGGAAGAAATCCCCACTCGATCAATCCGTACTTCCCTCTCCCTACGAGCACGAACCTCTGATCTTTAATAAGCTCATTATGCACGGTCTGAGGAAGGATATTTTTGTGTATTTTTGAGGAAAGGCGAGATTGGAGCCCCTTGATCACTTCTGCAACCTCTCTGAAATGCAAAGGTTTACCGGTATGTTTTAAAGCCAAGAAGGCTTTGTCGCGAATGGTTTTGGGATGCACCTCGGGCCATTGTTTGAGCCCCCATTTCCCATCATGGGTTTTTGCAACTCGCTTTGAGATCTCCAAAAGCGAGCTGAATGCTATGGCTTTGGAATTCTTATAAATACTTCTCAGTTCTTCCATGGGAAGTGCTTCTTTCTTGTCTTCAAAATATTCATGGAGTTCTTGCAAGAACTCAGGAACCGTTTCCAAGGCTTCTTCCTTGGTGGTCCAAAAAGGATGGTGAAGGTCAGTCTCCTTCTGGCGCAAGAACTGGTCTCCCAGGTTCAAGAAAAACAATACATGGAAAGGAGAAGAATCGTTCCTCAGGTTCTCCAAGAGCAGATCTTCCCTTTTGACGTGTCCCTCTTCCTTGAGATTCTCTTCAAAGCGCTCAAAGATGTCTTCAACCACATCCTTGGCCCTGCTTTCAGTTATGTTCTCGCGGATGTCTTCCATCGCGCCTTCCACTATCTGGCGAACCCGCTCTCGTGTTATCCCGTGCTTTTCCCCAATGCGCTCCAACGTAAAAGGCTCTTCGTCCTCCAACCCAAAGCGCCGCACCACGATGTCTTTGGTTCTTGGATCTAAATGCGAGATAACCTGGAAAGATATTTTTTCGTAAGGAAAGCTTTTCATATGCATTCTCTTATTAAACCAGCTTTGCAAAAAAGTGTCAAGAGGTAGAGCCTTTTCCGAATACTCTTACCAAAAACGCCGGGGAAAAGAACAGGGCTGAATAGAACCCCACGATAATGCCCGCCATAAGGACAAGGGCGAATCCACGCAAGGTATCTCCGCCGAAAAGGAATATGGCTGCCAACGGAATTAAGGTCGTGAGGGACGTATTCATATTCCGCACGAATGTCTGCCGCAGGCTTTTGTTGACCGTGTCTTGCAGGTCAAACCCAGTTCTGCCAAGCAAGTTTTCCCTCACTCTATCAAACACCACAATATTGTTGTTAATAGAATACCCTATTACAGTCAAGAGAGCAACCACCACAGAAATATTCAACTCAAAGTCGCTCAACGTTCCCACGAGCGCAAGCAACCCAAGGGGCAGAAAAACGTCGTGGAAAAGCGAAAGAAGAGAAGCTATGCCCCAGTGCCAAGGAGCAAAAGCTCCCATGGTTCTTCGAAAGGCAAAGGCAACGTACGCAACAATAATTAAGAGGGCGAGCCCTGCAATGACAAATGTTTTCTGCCTGAGTTCCTTCCCGATAACAGGCCCGATGCTCTCAAAGCGCAACTCTGTTGCGCGCTCGCCCAGAGAAGTAATGATCTGCGAGCGAGAAGATTCTGGAACTTCTTTCATGCGGAAGATAACTCGGTTCTCTCCTGTTCCCTGAATTTGCAAAGACTCAAGCCCTAAGGGACTCAAAAGCGTTCTCAATTCTTCAGGGCTTGGAGCAGTTTCCTGGTATTGAACCTCCAGAATGCTTCCTCCCGTAAACTCAGGCCCCAAACGCAGCCCAAAAACAAAGAGCGCCGCGATACTCGAAACAGTAAGAATGAAAGAGATCAAAAAATAAATTGTAGAATAGCGGATAAAATTCATATTATTTCCATAACCAGGATATATTGCTCAGCCTTGTTCCCGCGAACAAGTTCAAAAGATTCCTTGTGACAATAAGCGCGGTGAACATGCTCATAAGTATTCCAATAGATAAGGTCAACGCAAACCCCTGTACAAAAGAGCTCCCGAACCAAAACAAGATAACTCCCACGAGCAAGGTAGTTATGTTCCCGTCTCGAATGGAAGGCCAAGCCCTGCGAAACCCTTCCTCCAAGCTGCCCGCAAAACTTCTGCCCTCTTTCAGCTCTTCTTTCATTCTTGAAAAGATAAGGATGTTCGCGTCAACTGCCATGCCCAAAGACAAAATGAATCCAGCGATCCCTGCAAGGGTTAAAGTCACAGGAATGAACTTGAACAAAGCAAGGATAAAAAGCGCGTACAAGAGCAATGACAAAACCGCGAATACTCCAAGGAACCGGTAAAACACGATCATAAAAAGCAGCACCCCTAAGAACCCGAGCAATCCTGCCCTGAGGCTCAGTTTTAAAGATTCAACCCCTAAGGTTGCCCCCACATTCTGCTGGGATATTAAGGTAATAGGCAAAGGTAAAGCTCCCGCGTTGAGGTTGCGCGCGATTTCCTGCGCTTCCTGCCTGGTGAAGCGGCCTGTTATTTGCGCGCTTCCCCCTGATATCTTGTCCTGCACGATCGGGGCTGAAAGGATCTGGCCGTCAAGGAAAATGGCAAGAGGCTTGCCGATATTCCTTTCAGTGATCTCTTCAAAAAGCTTCGCGCCCTCGTCATTAAACTGTATGGTCACAATGGGTTCATTGGTAACATTATCAAACGCAATCTCTGCTTTCTTCAAATATCTTCCAGTAAGAGGAGTTGCCTGAAAAGGATCCCCTTCTCCAAACTCAAGATATGGGGTTAACCCGATCAATTCCACTGCCTGCTTTGGATCAATGACGCCTGCTAATTCCACAATAAGCCTCCGCTTCTCCCCCCTTCCTTCTGTTTGCACTAAGGGCTCCTTAACCCCAAAGAAGTTCACTCTCCTCTCAATAACGTCGCGCAATCCCTCCACAGCAGAATCAACATCGCTTTGAGGTATCTGTGACGTATCTGCTTCATACACCAAATGAACTCCGCCTTGAAGGTCAAGGCCGAGCTGAAAGGGGCGTGCTTGCTGGTACACAAAATATCCTGCGGCAATGCCCGCAAGAAGAACGAGTGCGAGGATTATAAAAGTCTTCCCTTTTCTCATATCACAATTCCCCAGCATACCACTTCCTCTCTATTTGGTAAAGCTCCCAAGCTAATTCCAAACTAAGCTTCGCTTAGTTATCCACACCTAAGCGAAGCTTAGGAGGTTGACTTTTATTATTCTAAGGAAATAAGCTGAATGCCTTTTTCTTCGATTTCTTCCTTGGGCCAGAATAGATTATCGAGCCGAAACTTAGAAACATTGGTAACTTTTTTCTCAACAACCCTTCCGGTATATGCCTTGGTTTTTGGATCCCACTCCTCTAGAACCAGGGTATCCCCTTCTGCAATTTCAAAATCATTCAATCTCAACTCGCACTTCTTTTTTCCAGAAGCAACTGCTTCAAAATACTCCGGCCAGATTTTCTTTTTTATAACTGCCATAAGAGAAAGTTCATAGCTTTGTAACTTCTGCTAACCCTTGCTCAAGAATAGCATCGGAGTCGCCGAAAAGAAACCTGCCTTTGAATTTCTTGCCTTCCAGAAAGAGTGGAAACCAATACTTATCGTCTGGCCACATCTGACTAAATGGGATTTCGTCAACATGGAACCACTGTGGTTTCATTTCTTCGCTTTCAATAGGCTCACCGGAAAAACTTTCTGACTTGAAAATGTGAACTTCCAGAACTTCGGGATTCCCCTTAAACTCAAACTCAATGATGCCTGCTTTATCCAAGACAACTACTTCTATTCCTGTCTCTTCCCGGATCTCTCGCTTTGCAGCTTCTTCAATCGTTTCATTTGCAGAAACTTTTCCGCCAAAGCCATTCCATCTCCCAGCTCCAAACCCGCGCTTCTTCATCCCCAAAAGAACCTTCGGATGCTGATACACAATACATAGAGTAAGAAGTTTCTTTGTAGTTTTACTTCCCATGGCACTTTTTGTATTTCTTGCCGCTGCCGCACGGGCAGGGGTCATTCCTCCCCACTCTTGGAGCAGCAGGGGTTGCAGACTGTGGGGCAGCGGATTGTGTAGGAGCTAACGCAACGCTCATTATATACTTCACGGCGAGCGCCTCCATATTATCCAGCAATGCCCTGAACATCTTGTGGCCTTCATTTTTGTATTCCACCAAAGGATCTTGCTGTCCGTATGCGCGCAACCGTACGGAGTCACGCAAATACTCCATGTTCTCCAAATGCTCGATCCAAAGAGAGTCTAGAGCACGAAGAACAACAAACCTTTCGGCCTGGCGCATATTCTGTTCTCCAACTTCCTGTTCTTTCTTTCGGTAATCCTCTTCCGTATGCCCCGCGCTCTTTACCATCTCAAGAAGTTGAACCCTCAAAGTTCCCTGCTGTGCCTGCTCCAAAAATTCATTCCGCTTCTTGTACAATACCTCCCTGTGTTTATTTAATACGTCGTCATATTCCAAAAGATGCTTTCTGGCGTCGAAATTAAACCCTTCGATGCGCGCCTGAGCGCTTTCAATAGCTCCTGAAACCATTTTCGACTCAATAGGCTGGTCATTTGGCATATTGAATTTCTCCATTAACCCCTTGATTCGGTCTCCCCCAAAGACGCGAGCCAAGTCATCCTCCAAAGATACAAAGAACTGCGAAGACCCAGGGTCGCCCTGCCTTCCCGAACGTCCTCGCAACTGGTTATCAATTCTTCTTGCTTCGTGGCGCTCAGTTCCAATAACATGCAGTCCGCCAAGCTCTACTACTTTCAAAGCCTCCTCAGAATTCTGAGGATTGCCTCCCAAAACAATGTCGACACCTCTTCCTGCCATGTTTGTTGCAACAGTGACTGCGCCTAATCGGCCTGCCTGGGCGATGATCTCTCCTTCACGCTCATGCTGTTTCGCGTTCAGGACTTGATGAGGAATTCCAGAGCGCTCAAGCAGCTTGCCCAAAGACTCATTTTTCTGAATCGAAACCGTTCCGATCAAAACAGGCTGGCCTTTGCTGTACCTTTCTTTCACTTCTTTCACCACCGCCTCAAACTTTGCGGCCTGATTTTTATAGATCCTGTCTGGCAAGTCTTTGCGTATCATGGGTTTATTCGTAGGGATCACCACCACGTCGAGATTGTACACTTTTGAGAACTCTTCCGCAGAAGTTGCCGCTGTTCCTGTCATTCCCGCGAGCTTTCCATACATGCGAAAGTAGTTTTGGAACGTAATAGATGCCAGAGTCAAAGATTCGGGCTGTACATTCACCCGTTCTTTTGCTTCCAAAGCTTGGTGCAACCCTCCCGAATACCTCCGCCCCGGAAGCAGTCTCCCCGTAAACTCGTCAACAATAATAACTTGGCCGTCTTTTACCACGTAATCTTTGTCTCTTTCAAAAAGTATCTGCGCTTTCAGTGCCTGCTCCAAATGGTGAAGATACGTCATGCCTTTTGCCTGGTAGATATCTTTCACGCCCAACACTTTTTCTATTTTATCAACTCCTTGGTCAGTGAGCGTTACCGCGCGCAGTTTTTCATCAACCTCAAAATCGCTCTTGGGCTCCAGCCCAGGAATGATCTTGGCAAACTCCAGATACCATTTGGAACTTTCAGTATCAGGAGCAGATATGATCAAAGGAGTGCGGGCTTCGTCAATAAGAATGGAATCTACCTCGTCAACTATAGCGAAATTATGCCCTCTCTGTACTTTTGCAGACAAGTCGTGCGCCATATTATCCCGCAAGTAATCGAATCCGAACTCGTTGTTGGTGCCATACGTAATGTCGGCAGCGTACGCTTCCTTTCTGGTGACAGGCCGCAAGAAACTCTCCACCACTTTGAATCCCCCAACCGTATCGCGGACCGAATCCTTGGCTAAGCCAAGTTCTATAGAACTTGGCTTAGCCAAGGATGTATCCAAGGATGTATCTCCCTGGTAGTCAGGATCGTATAGATACGAAGCATCGTGCACAATACACGCGACAGACAACCCGATGGCGTGGAAGATCTGCCCCATCCACACCATGTCGCGCTTTGCGAGGTAGTCGTTCACCGTGACAATGTGCACGCCTTTTCCCTGCAAGGCGTTCAGATACGCAGCCAGTGTTGCGGTCAGTGTTTTTCCTTCCCCTGTTTTCATCTCTGCTATTTTCCCCTCGTGCAGAACAATGCCGCCAATGAGCTGAACGTCAAAATGCCGCTGCGAAAGCGTGCGGCGTGCTGCCTCACGAACCAAAGCAAAGGCTTCGGGTATGAAAACTTCTAAAGACTGTTCAAGCTTTGCTTTTTTTCTAAGCTCTTCTCCTTTCTGCTTGAGCGCGTCTAACGGAATATCCCGAACACTGCTTTCCAAAGCAGTAATATCCGCAACGATCCTTGCGGTCCCTTTGAGATATTGCGAACTCGCGTCACCAAATAATTTCGTGAGTATCCCCATAACGAAGTCATTGTTGCATATTTGGTATCAATTGCAAACTAAATCCCGCCCCGTCAGACGACGGGGCGGGAAAGAGAAATTTCGAGAATTATCTCTTCTTCTTCTTCTTTTTCTTTGCCATTTGTGTATTGCCCAGTGGGCAAACTTCGTGAGAAGTTATTTTTGCAAGCGGCATCGACGATTTAAATATGCTGCTGCAACTCTCTTAGTGTATTTTTTCATTATGATACCAGTCTGTCAATAGAAAAATGATAATTTCTCCACAGAAACTATTCTAAGTACTGAACTTCTTCTTCAAGATCAATGGAAAACTTTTTTTTAATGGCGTGTTTTACTTTTTGAATGAGCCCTTTCACGTCTTTTGCTTTTGCGTTGCCAATGTTGATGAGAAAGTTCGGATGTTTTTGCGAAACCTCGGCCGAGCCTACGCGCAAGCCTTTCAAACCCGCGCTTGCTACAAGAAAAGCGGTGGGAACCACGGGAAAAGGATCTACCTTTACCGCGGGTTTCACAAAGTCATGGAGTTTTTTGGGCACTTCCTTCAGATCACAGTTCTTGAAAATGCTTCCCGCGTTGGGAAACTCCAGAGGATTACGGTCTTTCCGGTATTTGATATGGCTCTGCGCGACAGACTGCAATTGTCTTGTGTTTCCCTTTTTGAAATTGAAAGCCGCGCCCAGCACGATCCAATTCCGCTTCTTGAAAATGGAAGAACGATAAGAAAACTGGCATTGTTTTCTGGAAAGCTTTCGCACCTTCCCTTGCTGATCAACACAATCCACGTACACCACGCTGTCTTTGGTTTCTCCGCCAAACGCTCCCGCATTCCCCCGCACTGCTCCCCCCACGGTTCCTGGCAATCCTCCTGCCCATTCAAGACCGGCTAATCCCCTCTTTGTTGTTTCACGAACCAAACGCGGAAAAGGAACGCCAGCCTCCGCGTACGCGATCCGATCTTTAATGCTCAATTTCGGATTTTCAATTTTTAATACCAAACCTTTGAACCCCTTGTCTGAGACAAGAAGATTGCTCCCAAGCCCCAAAACAAAAAAAGGGATATCCAGTTTTTTTGCGTAGAGAAACGCGCTGAGAATATCCTTTTTTGTTTTTGCGGCAAAAAAGTACTGGGCCTTGCCTCCTATCTTAAACGTTGTTTTCGGCGCGAGCAGAACATTTCTTTGAAGTTTCATAAACCCATTGGATCGGGGTGTGGCACCCCGATTGTAAGTCAATGTGAGTGGGAACCCCGATCCACTTCCTATTGTATGAAAATCTCCTCTAAAAAGCAAACAGACTTCGCTCGAGAGAAGTCTGTTGCCGACTTACGTAAAGAGTGCGCTCACACCCACGTGCCCATCTTACACCCAATAAAAATATTTGTCAAGCGACCCTTATTTGGCGCCAATGAGTTCGTTTATCTTTGCCCTGGTCTTGGGACCCACGTAGCCATATCCAGTGTCTGTCGCGCTCGACACAAGCCCGAACTTCAACTGGAATCTTCCAATGGCAGCCTCTGTGAGAGAGCCAAAATATCCGGTAACCAAGCCGTCGGGATACACGTCAGCGCCTTGGGCTTTCAGGAAGTTCTGGAGTGCCGTGACGTCTGCTCCCTTTGATCCAATGGTCAAAGGAACTTCGAAGGACCCCGAAGGCGGAGTCGCGCTCCCAGGAACAGACGGCTTCAAAGCGAGCTGTACCTGAAGTATTCGCGCGATCACATCTTGGAGCAAAGCCAATGCATTTGACGCGCTCAGATTTGCCTGAATGTACAAGACCTGCTGGGTTGCTGCCGCAATGACGGCTGCAATGTCGTTGTTTGTCGGACTCGCGGGAAGCGCGGGTATAGTGACAGGACCGCTCGGAACGGTTGGGGTTGCAGCAGGACTCGGTGCTGGACTTGGAGCCGGAGCCGGGCTTGGGCTCGGAGAAGGACTTGGAGAAGGACTCGGGCTCGGACTTGGCGAACTCGAGCTGCCGCCTCCGCTTCCTGTATTGGCGCTCGGAGCAAAGGATACTGCATCAGTCGCAGCTGATTCTGCCGCAGAGCTGTTCACGGAAGTAACCTTGTAGTAGTACGTAGTTCCTGTGGTCAGTCCGGTGTTCGTGTAGGAGTTCGTGGTGACTGAAACAAGGAGCGGGAAGCTTGAGTTATCAGTGGAACGATACACGTTGTAGGAAGAGGCTCCGCTCACACTGAACCAGCCAACCAACCCTGCTGTTCCAGCGCTTCCTGAATTTGTCACGGTGAAACCTGAAGGAGTGGCAGGAGCAGTAGGATCGGTCGGAACCAAAGGAGCAAAGTCTGAGAAGTGTTCTACGGTCGCAGTGAGAGTGTTGGCGCTCGTATCCACAGTTGTTGAAAGCGTATCGTAGTTCTGCGTAGCGGTGTTCCACACTCCAAGCACCAAGTTTCCTTCAGCCGCTCCCGAAGGCAGGTCTGCCTCGGTATACGGAACCGTAATGGTCACCGCGGAGTTCAGGCTCTTGATAGACTGGCCCGAAGAATCCACCGCACTGATGCTCACCGCGTTCTTCTTGAGAATTGAACCTGTGGGCGGGTTTGGGATCGCGGTGTTGACGTTCGTGCTCAACGTGCTTGCGTTGGAACTTGTTCCAAGAGCGTTCGCGGGGATATTAAGCTTGAAAGAAGATCCGATGTTTGAGTTCGTTACGTATCCTCCTGACGAAGGAGTAACATTCTCAGTAACATCTGCTTTCACGGTAAACCCGGAAATAGCTGACAACGTAATGGCCTGCCCAGACGGACTGTTATTGCTCACGGTCACGAATACCGGGCCTCCCTCATACCCTTGGCTGTGGGCGTGCAATGTCCACGATCCGTTATCAACAGCTAAGCTGTATGTTCCGTCGGTTTCTGTTTGAGCTACGGCAAATCCACCCACTCCGTCGCTCGCGTCAACAAAGGCATTTGCCACAGGGCTTGAGCTCAAAGTTACGGTTCCGGTAATGGTGCGGGAAGCAGTTGCGAGCGTCACGGTGCCTGCAGCGGCGTTCGCTCCGCTCACGGTCACCGTGGTTTCAGCAGGGCTCTTGTATCCAGGCTTGTCAGCGCGAAGCTTGTAGCTTCCGCTCGGCACGCTAATAGAGAACGTTCCGTCGCTCTCGGTCTGCGCGCCCAGGTGAATGACGCGGGTCTGGCCCGTGGGAGTTCCTGTCAAAGACGCCCATGCGCCGCTCAACCCGCTTCCTCCGGCAGCCACTGTTCCAGTGACCGCGTAAATATTCCCAACAGTCGCGGTGTAGGTAATGGTCTGGGTGGTAGAAACGCTGCTCGTGGAACCTACTTCTCCATACGCGGGATGCCCTGCCCGAATGGTATAGGTGCCGGGAGCGAGCGTAAGCGTGTATACCGCGTTTACTCCTGATGTTATGGACGTACCAGTTCCGCTTCCTCTCCCGCTGGAATCTCTTGCGTCAACGAACGCATTGCTAATAGCGCTCGTTCCATTCGTAAGGTTCACAGTAATGGTAATGGGAGCAGCAAGAGTGCAATCTTGTCCAGTGGTATCAGTACTCGCGGTGACTACGACACCCGTCAAAGGCGTGCCCTCCCCAATGCCTGGGAATATACAAGTAACGGTGTAGGTTCCAGCAGGCACTTTCAAGGCATAGTTCCCGGAAGAATCGGTCACTGTCATATTCCCTCCGTTAGCGCCCTCGGCCCGCACCATGATCCCTTGCTGGGCAACACTTGCTTTGGTTGCCTGGCCTTTAATGGTTCCCACGCTCAATGTTGCTGCTGAGAAGTCCTGGCCCGTGAGGTTAGACCCCGCGACCGTGACGGTCTTGGTGCCCAGTTTCCCGAACCCAGGAGCAAATGCCTCAACCACCCATGTGCCGTTGCTCACGAACAAGGTATAGGATCCATTGGAATCAGCAGGCCCTCCCACAAACGTGTTGCTTCCTCCACCCAGAGGCGTGGTGTCGCTTGTTGAGGTTACTTTTCTTCCTGAAACTCCAGCGTATGAAATGGTGTTTCCGCTGTCGTCACTGATGGTACCAGAAATAGTAAGACTGGTTCCCACAGAGAACTTGAATGTGAGCGAAGTGGGAGTATTGGCTCCTGAAGTCGGCACTGTTATCTGCTGCTCTTCCACCTGAGGCATGCCAGGCTTGAAAGCTCCCACCAGGTAAGTTCCGGGAACCACGTTCAAGGTGAAGGCTCCTGCGGAGTCGGTTTGGCCTCCTGTTCCAAATCCATTGTCTCCTCCGCTCGTTGTTGAGCTTGCCATGGGCCGCGCAAATACCATCGCGCTCGATATCCCTGCTCCGCTCGAATCCTGCACGCTTCCCGTAATAGTTTTGCTTGTCGCGGAGAGCGCGAAATTCTTTCCAGTCACAGTAGTGCTTACCACTCCTACCAAAAGATTCTGAGGAGGCATAAAGGTAAAGGATGGAGGCGGGGGCGGCGGAGCTCCTGGCTGCATAAAGCTCGTGGGTATTGCAGGGCCTACGCCCACAGAATAGGTGGTGTTCGCAGACACGGGCAAAGAATACGCAACGCTCCCTCCTGCTCCTGTGCTGTAATTTCTCATCACAAACCCTCCTGCACCGGTAGAGGTTGTCGCGAATACATCAATGCTCGTGTTTGCTGGCCCGGTAACGGTTCCTTGGATAAAAAGCGTGGAAGCGCGGAGCCCAAAGTTCTTCTCAGTGTTCGCGGTAATGGAAATAGGCTGGGGCGCGGTATTCGCGGTAAAGTCGCTTCCGGCAACACTGGAAGGCTCGATACCCAACATGTAGTCCGTGCCCGAAGGAAGGCTCGAGAAAGTCGCAACGCCGCTTGAGTTGGTCGTGGTGTTCTGGCCGCCAATGGCAGGGCTGAACAGAAATACGGTCGCGCTTTGAATGCCAGACTCGCCTCCGTCTTTAGTATTGTTGTTTGCGGTTCCACCCACTGCTCCGTTGTCATTGAACACGTTCACGGTCAAGGTATTGCTCCCGGCCTGACCCAAGAAGAAGCTCGCTGAGGTCAACGACTCAAGTTGAACCCCTGAAGCGTCTTTTGTTTTGACGTCCACGGTATATCCCGCGGTGCTTGGGACCGTGGTGTTCACAATGCTCTTCAAGTCGAACATAAGGAACGCGTTGGTCCCGGTTGCCGCTCCTCCCGTAGTAATCGTAATTGTTCTCGCGGTTACGTTGACTGCCAAAGAAGCAATGGTAACGGTTCCCGAAAGAGGCCCGTTGATGTCGCTGTTGCGGAAGCTTTCCGTAACTGCGGTAGAAGCAGCGGCATTCGTAACGTCAAACCCGGTCGGGAAGGTCAGAACGATCTTGCCTCCCAAAGGAATAGAGGTTGCCACGGGAAACTCTACCATGTAGCTGGAAGTTGCTCCTGCAGCCTTGTTCATGGGAGTCACGCGGATAGGAGTTATCGCGAAGACCCCGGGGTCTTGCGTTGCTCCAGAACCCGGCCCAAGCTGGCCCCCGGTTGTCGTCGCGTTGAGCACAACTCCCTGCGCAATATTAAGCGCGGGACTCCCTGTGGTATCGATCAAATTGTTTGCAAGATCTTGCAGCGCAGTATTCGCAGTTACCTTAAACGCGGCGCTGTTCTGCAAAGCAAGCCCGGTAATGGTCGCGGTTTGCTTGGAACCGTCCCACGTCACGGTCTTTCCAGACAAGGAAACTGTGGAACCCACAGGGCTTTCCAAGGCGTAGTTGGCAATATTATCGGCTGCGTTGGGGCCAGCTCCTGTTTTCAGGGCTTCAGAAAATGTCACCGCGATGCTGAAGTTGTCGGCATTGGCAGAACTGATAAAGGGTTTCGCGGTGTCAGCAGTGCCAGAAGTTCCAAAACTGAATACATATGTGGAAGCAACGCCTGAGGTTGTGTTCGCCGCATTGGCAACTCCCCCATTTCCCTCAAGCGCATTTCCCGAAAGATCCGTAACCGCTGTTCCCACCGTCAATGTGTACGTTGTGCTCGTGGAAAGCCCGGCTGAAGGAGAGAAATGCGCGGTTCTCGACATTCCGTCGTACGTCACCGTGCCGGTGACCACGGGAGAGATCGTGATATTCGTCGTATTGATCGTGGAAGCATCCATGTCCTCTGAAAACCCGATGGATATATCGCTCACGGGCAAAGCAACGCTGCTTGCTCCTGGGCTCGGAAATACACCCAGAACCTTTGGTTTTGTGGTATCTACTCCCGAAGCGGTTCTGAACCCAAGCGTAAACTGCTGAGCCGGAGTTCCAGTGGCACTTAATGCGCTTGGCAAAACAAGGGCAACATAACCCGTGTTTGCCGTGAGCGAGGCGCTCGGATCAATGGTAAGAGTTTTTGTCGCTGAATCGTATGAACGCGTAGCGGTCACAGTTGCGCCCTGGCCCCCAAAGCTCTCCAGAGTCAAAGGAGTATTTGAAGGGTTTGTCACGGAATTGGCGCCCGAAGTCCCTCCGGTTGTTGACATATCTTGCGAAAACACAAGTTTGATGGAGGCAGCAGTTGGGAATGATTGCGCCCCTGTTTGAGGACTGCTCGAAGTCACAAAAGACGGGGTGGTATTGGTGCCTCCGGTAGAGCCTGTAGTGAACAAAACTGTTTGCTGAGCAGCCAAAGCGTTCCCCGCGGTATCAGTCACCCCGGTTCCAATAGTTAAGGTATATCCCGTGCCTACTGTCAAAGCGCTGGGCGCGTTGTCAAAACGCAAGGCTGCTGCGTTGGGAGCTCCTGCTCCTGAAACCATGTGGAAGTTATACGCGTTCAGATTTGAACCTCCCGCAGTAAGTGAAGCGAAGATAATATCCCCCTTTGCAAGAGTTGGGGAACTCGCGCTCACTGCTCCTTGGGCTGAAGGGGTCTTGAGAGAAACGCGGGTGCTTGCCGCGAACGTAGGCGCGGCGTCTTTCGAATCGAGGCGCAAGGCGCTCGGTGCCACGTCTGAAGAAAAGTTCTCTCCGGTGGTCACGATATGCCAGGCGTACGCGTTCAGGTTATCGGCGTTCGCGGTAACTTTCGCGAATATCATGTCGCCCTGCGCAAAGTTTATCCCGCCTCCGCCAGTTCCGACTATTTGGCTCGACGCGTTTACTGCAGACGTATCAGTCGGCGAAATAACGCTCAGGACAGAACTTGAAACGAATGTGGGATTAGACGAACTGCTGTCGAGCCGCAAATCAGTGCTGTTCACGGCAGCTGCCGTAGTCACGAGATGCCAGCTGTAGCGAGTGCTTGTGGGATTAAGCGTAGTATTGGCAACCACAATGTCTCCCGCATTCAAGGCGAGAGTGCCGGTCACCGCGTCATTGGTAGTCGGGGTCGCGAATTTTACGATTTCCTGGCCTCCAAAAAGATCAAATCCGTTCACCTCAAAACTGCCTGCGGTTTCCGTATTGTTCGTGACAAGCCCCAACTCCATGGGGAAGCTTTCGTGCTGGAAAAACACAATGTCTCTGTTCGTGGGAGAGGTATATCCCCCTGGAAGCGCTTGTATGTTAATGGCTCCAGACCCGGGAATATTGTAAAACCCAGACTGCGTGCTAAAAAGCTTTGCCCATCTAGAACTCGCGGTGTATTGCGCGGGAGCTGAAGGAACCACGTCAAACCCGTTGGGAAATACCCTCAAACTAAAGGCAACCGCTGAACTGTCAGAGGTTTTTGTGAACGTAATGTTGCTGGGCGTGATGGTTGCAGGGTTTACGTTCTCGCTGAAGTTCACGTGAACCATAGACTCAATGGGGACGCTCGACGACCCAGTGGTGGGAAACGTAGACGTAATGGTGGGCGGAGTCGTATCGGCAGACACTGAGCTAGGAAACGCAAGACCGCTCAATAATAAAAAGGTGACAGCAAAAACTGTCACCGCACTCAAGACCTTTTTGAAAACAAAAACAAATTGTGAAATGGACATTCAGGTATTTTCTCCTGAACAAAGAGCAATGTCAAGAAAACTTATTCACAGAGACGAACCGAGCAACGCGTTCATCTTCGCTCGGGTGAGAACGCCTATATATCCAGTGCCTCTTTGGAATCCAAGAGGAGTTAGGATCTCGGCAGCGTATTTCTCCTGGAATCGCATGACTGCCTGACGGGTCAACACCCCAAAGTATCCAGTGACAAGCCCTTCTGGATAGACTTGCGCCCCTTGATTCTTCAGGAATTCCTGCAAGCACCGAACCTCAGAACCCCGCATGCCAAGCACAAGGTTCGTTCCAAAGCTCGCGCACGAAGTCGTTCCAACTCCCCGCGCCCGTAATTCCTCAAGCACCCTCGCAATCTCGCTTTGCAGAAATGCCAGCTGCGCCTGCAATCCCCTTATGACATCCTCTTCTTTCTGGGGAGCTGTTTCGAGAATTGAGGCAGTAAGCAAAAATGGGAACAGGGGCTCTGACTCTCCAAACCCGAGTGTTTTTGATTGAAGCGTTGGAATGATAAGAAGGGCTTTTTGCTCCTTTCCAAAGTCCAATACGAAGAACTCCCCTCTCTGCGTACCTGCAAGATCCAGGAATTTGATCTTGTATGTCCCATCAGCAGCCTGCACCAGGTACGGAACCTGGAACGTCAGGCTTCCGAATACCTGGAACTTGAGACTGAGCGTTCCTTGGCCTCCCACGAACTTTAGCCAGTTCCCTGCCCAGTTCTTTGTTGAATAGGAAACTTCAAGGCGGCTGGTTCCTCCCAAGGGGAGGAGGTGCAGCGTGGGATTCAGGCGCAAAGACTTCAGGTTCTGATTCAGATAGCAGTACTCCTTTCCATACGCGCAGTCATTCAAAAAAACCGCGATGGTCCAGTCGGTGAATGCTTTCCTGAAATCCACTCCGCTGAATCCCCTTTGCTTCAAAGCCTCATCGAGCGAAGGAATCCCCACGCTCTCTGAATGGAGCGAATCAACAAGCACGCCTACCCCGTACTGGTCAGTCAAATAATGGACGAACAACGAAGCAACGCCATAGTCCTGCTCTTCTCCCTGCCATTCCACAAGGGAATTGCTGGGATTTTGCAAGAATATCTTGAGCCTCCGCTCCAAATTGCTTCCCTCGAATGTGTTGTTGTATCCAAGAAGCGTGGGAGCGTATTCCGCGCGCATTTCGTCGAGCCAGGCCTCCTCTTTGATCTTTTGAAGCCGTTCTTTCTGGTTATATGTTATGAGATGGGTAAACTCATGGGCAAGCGCCGCCTTTGCCAAGGAGGTGTTTACGAAATCCGAGGCAAGATAGAGCATTTCCTTTTCATTGGAATCTGGAAACTCAAGCTTCAAATGTTCGTCAACTTCCCGAAAATATCCTCCCGCGCCCTTTTTCATACGGTGAACTAAAATAGTTATTTTGGGGTCTCCGTCAACTCCAGGAGACCATTCGGGGCCAAAGGTTGACGTGAGCGTTGGGTATATAGTCCGTTCAAACTCCCCAGCAAGCAACTGAAGGTTGTTCTGAAGCGCAGACTGCAAAACGGCATCAAGAGAATTCCACCAATCCTGTTCAACAGATATGTACAATAGAGAAGACTCATGCACGAGCACCGCGTTCAGTTCTTCTCTTGCCGAAACATCGAACATAGGATCAACCAGGAACTTTTGAACCTGCCCAAAAGAAGCAGCCTGAGAAGCCGGGGCAAAGCCCAGAAAAATTCCGCACGCAATAAAAAAGAAAAGAAAGCGCATGCCTCTATTGTATTTGCCTAGAGCAAAGACTTCAAGGCCTTGACCACAGTGTCGAGGTCTTTTTCTTTGAGATTATTGTAAAAAGGCAAAGCAATGGTGCGGTCGCTCACGCTTTCAGCTATAGGGAAATCTCCCCTCTTATATCCAAAGGATTCCTGATAAAAAGGCTGCAGGTGAATAGTCTGAAAATACGTGCTGCACTGAATGCCTTGTTCTGCCAGGCGGGAAATGATCTCGCTCCTCTGCGCTCGTGAATACTGCTTTGAAAGCTTTACTACATATACAAAGAAGCTTTTCGTGGTTCCTTTTGCCGCTTTGAGCAACTCAAGGCCTTTTACGCCGCGGAGCTTTACATCATACATTTTCGCAACCCTGCTTCTTTTCTTCAGCAATTCTTTGACCCTTTGCAGCTGCGCTATCCCAAGAACGCACCCGATCTCCGAAAGCCTATAGTTATACCCGAGCCTGATGTGCTCAAGCCACTTTCCGTTCTTTACTTTCCTGCCTTGGTTAGCCATGCTTCTGCACATTTCTTCTATCTTCGGGTCGTCAGTCAGAATAACTCCTCCCTCTCCTGTGGTCATCTGTTTGTTGGGATAGAACGCGAACACCGCCGCGTCCCCAAAGCTTCCGCAGGGCTTTCCTTTGTATGAGGAACCGAGCGCTTCAGCAGAATCTTCTATAACCTTCAGCTTGTGCTTTTTTGCGATGCGTAAAATGGCATCCCAGTTCGCGGGATTTCCAAAAACATCCACCGCAAGAATGGCCTTCGTTCTTTTGGTGATCTTCCCCTCGATTTTTGTAACATCAATATTGAGCGTTTCTTCGTTGATATCAACGAACACGGGCTTTGCTCTTTCGTACAGGATGCAGTTTGAAGACGCGATGAACGAGAACGGGGTTGTGATCACTTCGTCTCCGTCTTTGACCCCCAAAGCGCGCACAATAAGATGGAGCGCGGATGTTCCTGAGTTAACTGCTACTGCGTACTTCCGATTCGCGAACCTGGCAAATCGTTCCTCGAATTCATTGAGTTTCGGCCCCAGACTCAGTGTCTGCGTTTTCAATACGTCTATCACGGCTTTCCTCTCAGAATCCGTGATGTCTGGAGAAGACAAAGGGATCTTCTTTATCATGAAATTTCTTCTTTCTTTAACTTTCTTATGACTTTTGCAGGTATCCCGAACGCGACAACGTTTGCTGGGATATCAGTTTTCACAAAACTGAATGCTCCCACAATGGAGTTCTTACCCACGGTAACGCCAGGAGCAATAACAGAATGTGAGCCTATTTTGCAGTTTTCCTTGAGAACAACCTTGCCTTCCAAACCGTCAATGGTTGAATAGGAATATATGGAGCAGTGGGAACCCACTTGAACTCCGTTTTCAAGAACCACTCCGTTCCTCGCGTTGATGTATGTAAAAGCTCCAATATCCGTGTATTTCCCGAGCGTGAACTTGTTGGCATACTGAACCATCCAATGGTACTTGTTCAACGCGCGTTCTTGAACTTCAGGAGCTTTCCAATTCGGGAAACGCTTCTTCCCTATTGTGATATCCTTGTTTTTTCTCACTTTTCTGACCATAGAAAGCGTATAACCATGAAAGCTTCCGCGTATTCCATTCCCGCTTCAGACCCACGCTTCAGAGCTAAGGCTTCAATTGCTTTCAAAGAACGAGGATGAGGAAATTCCCTCAATTCGCTTTTATACGCGCTCATTGCTTCTTTCTTGGCTATGATCCCGTTGGTGATGTCAACGTAGGCGTTGGGTATGAAAGGAGTAAGCTCGTTGCCCCATTCTGTTTCAGAAAGCGCTTCATACGAGAACAATTCCTTTATCGTGGAATTGGGCAAGGGGCGCGAAGCCACAAGGGCTGCGGCAAAGAGAAGACGGTGGTCTTGATTTAGATCCCCTCCATGGGGAATGTATACAACTTCAGGCTGAACCTCTTTGACCACTTTCAAAAGCGCGTCATTGACCTCTTTTTGCGGAATGGTGTCAAGCTTCACGCTTGGGAAATCAAGGAAATAGGTTTTCTTGACCCCGAGAATTTTGTTCGCGCGCTCAACCTCATTCACCCTTTCTTTTATGAACTCTTCAGACCATTCTGGAGTATAGGCTTTGGTTCCAATACAAAGAAAGACCTCGTCGCCTTTTGCAACGTGCCTTCTCACTGTTCCCCCGCATCCCAGCACTTCGTCATCCGGATGGGGAGCAATAACTAAGACTTTTGACATGTTCACATTCTAACAATTTTAAGTGCTTTGTCAAAACTTCTTCTTCAGATCTTCTTTGGTGACATTCCCTTTCATCAACACTTCGAGACTATTGGGGCCGCAGTTGAACAAAAGGTCTATAACAGACATGTTGCTCAAAAACTCACCCCAAAGCTGTGGGTAGGAAGGATGGAGGTATTCCTGGAAATACGGGCGCACTCCTGCCTCTTCGAACTCCTTGGTGTTAGCATACCCTTTGCCGAGAGTTCCAAAGATATAGACACGAGCTCCCAGTTTTTTGCACATATCCAACACGCGCTCAGACCCTGTTCCTTCAAACTGCTGGTCTGAAGCTTTTAAGAACGCGACCGAGATCCCCAGCTCTTCCAAAAACCACTTGAGCATGTATTCGGTAAGCTCGCCAAAATATTTCCATTCTTTCTTGTACGTATCTTCGAAAAAATCAGCGTATGTGGAGAAAAACGGCGCTCTCTTATAGTTGACGAGGAGCGACTTGAAATGGTCTTTTCTCCAATCGAGTTCATTGTTTACCTCAATTTCGTGGAATTCCTTTTCGCGATATCCTTTTGAAAGCACCGGCACGGTAAGGAACATTGACCCTTGCGGAGTTTTGATGCTGTTCCTGTTGAAACTCTTTGTCCGGTATTGGGCAACGTCAAAAAAACAGAACTTGTCGGCCAAGGCTATTTTGTGGAATAAACCCAGCCAAGGAAGGTATTGCGGCTGATGAGCAGTGAGGATCATGCGTCATTTATAATCTTCAACAACACCTTTTGCTCCGCCTTCTTCATCTTCTCCGGTAAGCACCACGCGGAAAGACCCAAGGATGATCTTTATATCCAGCCAGAGCGACCAATGATCAATGTACCACAGGTCCCATTTGATCCGCTCTGGCCACGAAAGCGCGTTCCCGCCTTTCAGAATATCCATGTTCGTAAAACCCGGCCGCACAGACAAGCGCTTTTTTTCTTCTTCGGTGTACTTCTCAAGATGGTGGGGAAACGCGGGGCGAGGACCCACCAACGACATTTGCCCCAAGAGGATCTGGAGGAGCTGTGGATATTCGTCAACGCGCGTCCTGCGCAGGAACCTCCCTATTCTTGTGACGCGCGAGTCATTCTTCACGACCTCAAGCCCCGCACCCATATGTGCGGCCCCCTGAACCATGCTCCGGAATTTGAACATCTTGAAAATCTTCCCGTTTTTCCCAAGGCGCTCTTGCAAGAAAAATACAGGCCCAGGGGATTCAAGTTTAATGAGTATGGCGATAACCAGAAAAGGGACCGCGAACACGATAAGGGATATCAAAGACACCCACATATCCATTTGCCTTTTTAAAAACCGTTGAAATTGCATGGAGTAACTGTATCAAAAAGTTCCCCTTGAATCAACGAGCTTGTTGGGAAAACCGCCTCGTTCCGTCAGAGATAGAGGAGGGAAGAAAAAGTGATTCGCTTCATATTGGCAGTCCTTCTGAGCTTTCTTGTTCTTTCTACCGCCTGCGGAAAAACGCTCGCAACCATTGTTCCCGATCCGCCGCCCGAACCCTGCGAGAGCGCCAAAGGCTTCAATCGCGCCACGTACTACACGGTTGCCTACAACAGGACCACGACAAATGAGGAAGCTACGGATACCGTAGTCTGGAGTTTCTCTGACGAAGGGGTACGATACCCAAAGAAGAAAGATTTCCAGTGCTTCCATGCGATCGTAGACGGAACAAAAATCGCGCGGACCGACAGGCTTGAGGATGACCGCCTCATCTTCGTCTTTCCCGCCCCAATTGCAAAAGGCCCCCATCAGATCTACATTCTGGGGGTCGTGTACAGCCGCGAAAAGAGTTAAGCGGCTTTTTATTTGCACTTCAAAGACAAAAGGTGTTCATACTCCTTTTCCACCCTTTTGAATACCACGTTCTCGTCGAATTCGCGCTCGATCTTTTTCCTGCCAGCCTCCCCCATTTCTCTTGCCCGCGCGGGATTCTGCAGCAAAGAGAGCACGGCTTCTGCAACTTTCTCAGAATTTTTCGAAGGCACCAAGATCCCTGTTTTGCCCTTGTCTACCGAACCTCGGCAGCCCCGGATATCTGTGGCAACTACGGGAAGCTTCATGGCTGAAGCCTCCAGTATGGAAACACCCAGCCCTTCCCTATAGGTTGGCAATACGAATATGTCCATTAAAGGGTATATCTCCTCCATGTCTGAGCGCTCACCCAAGTATATGGTGTTCTTTTCTATGCCGAATTGGGGAAGGACGCCCATATCAAACCGATCTTCCTTTTCGGGCTCCAAGGAGCCAATGATCAAAAGTTGGGCGCCCGGAAAATGCACGAGGATCTTCTTGAAAGCCTCAAAAAGCTCAAAATATCCCTTATCTCTCACGAGCCTGCCCACAACGCCCACCACTTTTTTGCCCAGAGGGATGCCAAGCTCCCGCTTTTTCTTTTCAACGAACTCGCGGGAAAAACGGCTGGGGTCGAACTTGCGCAAGTTCACGGGCCCTCCGAAGTACCGCATCTTCTGGAATGTGCATATCCCTTCTTTTCTCGCTATCCGCATATCTTCCTTGTTCACGAAAAACACAATATGCGCCAAGGCCGCGATAACCTTGTCTACAAGAATGAAGAGCTGGCGCTTCCAGGCCGACAGGCTTGGATTCGCAAAGTCCAATCCGTGGTTCGTATATATCCGAATGGGCACCCTGGCAAGGAACGCGGCTATCTGGCCCAAGAAGCTTGCCTTCAAGGTATGCGTGTGCACTATTTGGAATCGCTCTTTTCGGAAAAAAGAAATAAGGTGCACAAGGGCAACCGCGTCTGAAAGGGGCGTGAACATCCTTCTTGTGATCTGCGGAGTATACACAGTAATGCCAGCGGCCTGGATCTCCGGGATCCATTTCCCCGAGGCAGACACCGCGAATACGTCGTATCCCAGCTGCTTCAAATATTTCATCTGCGGAAGCAATAAAAACTTCAGCGTGATGTCAGCGGAAGCCACGTGGCATACTTTTGCTCTTTTCAGATGAGGTTTCTCCATAGCGTGCGCACTCTTGAATGAAATGGCGTGAACGAAAAAACCAAGGCAAGGCATCCGAACAGGAACGCTTTGCCGAAGTTCGGGAAATCCCTTCGATACCGCGCTCGCAGCCGCATATTCAGCAACGCGTCACGAACTTCGTGCTCTCTTGACCTGTTCTGGCTTCCCTCAAGATAGCATACGAAATACTCTTGGAAATTATAGCACATGCCAACGCGCGCGAGCTTCATCCACAGGTCCCAATCTTCTGAAAAGATGAGCGACTCGTCATATCCTCCAGCCTTTTCCCAGGCGTCTTTGCGGAACAGAACAGAGGTGTGGCTGAAAGGATTATTAAAAAGCATGCGGTTCCTTATAGCTTCGTCGGTTTCGGGAAACACGAGACGCGCGATTTCTTTTCCGTTCTCGTCAACCCGCACCTGGCCTCCGCCGGTCAGCACGCATTCAGGATGCCCCTGAAAAAACGCGACTTGTTTCTCAAGCTTTTGAGGGTCAAGCCAAAAGTCATCGTCATCCAGGCGCGCTATGTACGCGCCTTTCGCATACTGAACGCCCTTGTTCAGAGACCGCACCAACCCCATATTCTTTTCGTTGCGAATACCAACGATCCTGGCGTCTTTCCTCGCATACTCCAGAAGAATTGACTGAGTTTTGTCTTGAGAGGCGTCATCCACTGCCAACAATTCAAAGTCCTTATAGGTTTGGCTAAGCGCGCTCTCAATGGCTTTAGCAAGAGTCTTCTCCCTGTTAAAAGTCGGGAGAACGATAGAAACAAGAGGGTGTCCGTTCATGTGTTTTGTATATTCTGGATCGCCTCGCGCACGCCTTGCGCCACTTTTTTGTAATTATAGTTCTCACGCACGAAACGGGTCCCGTTTTTTTGTATCTCTTCAAGCTGTTCGGGATTGTTCTTATAGTACTCTGCTTTGTCTCTGAAGTCTTGCATATCAAACTCCTTGTGCTTTATGCAGTTCACCCCGTCTTCAAACCCAAGGTCACTGAAACACGGGTGCTCTGAACACACGAGAACCGAGCCTGATGCAGGCCCCTCAAAGGTCTTGGCAGAAGGGAAATACAAAAGGCTCTCGCAATTCACGAACATTCTGTATTCGTTCAGAACCTGCACGATATCATACCCAAAATCTTTTACCTGAGGGAAATGAGGAAGTTTGCTGTCCATGATATTAACCAAGCTCCCTTCGCTCTCAACAAGCATACGCCTGAACTTGTGCATGAACTTCTCCCCCTTTTTCAAAAAAAACTCGTTCACTTCTTGCAGGCCTTCAACCGTGTGAACAGGGTCAACAAACGAATTGACCGAGCCCAAGGCAATGACCTTGTTCTTCCTTTGCGCGAAGGGAATGAGCTCTTTGAACCGTGGTGCGAATCCGAACGGAACCGGTATGACTTTGCCCCTGTAGGAGGGATAGTATCTCTGGAAAAAATCAGAATAGAGATTGTGGCGCGCATACCCAAACACATAATCAACGCCTCCTTCTTCAAGGGCTTTGTTGCTAAGAGAAGAAGAAAACGTAAAATCCATGACGTGATATATCTTAAGCCCCTGAAACTCCTTAACCGGTTTGTTGCTTTCAAGGTGCGGAAGACCGTTAAAACAGATAAGCGCGTCAGTAGAAGATGAGAGCTGTTTTGCGGAAAAAACGATTTTATACTCAAGCGGGTTGAGCCGGAACCTGTAGAAAAAGTGCGCCAACCGCGGCAGGTACTGCGGCCGCGAAACATACAGAACGGGCTTGTACAGCTTGAGAAAATCTATGATCCATCCGTTCACTCCGGAGGCTCCACTGAACATCACATTTTGAACCGCGAGCTTCATATATTATTTCTTTGCTGTGAAAAATATCCAATTGGGGTGCGTATCCCCAGGCCCGGTCGGCCGCACCCAATACTCAAAACCTTGAAATCCTATTGCCTCGAGATCACGCCGTATTTGCTCTGGATCCTCCACTCTCGCGTCACATCCCCTGTTCGTGACAATCGCGTTCACGTTGTCTTCAGTATAGGGAACGCTGTTTGGCGCGTTTTTGCCGTAGCCCACTTGAATTGAGATCCTTCCACCGGGTTTCAGAACTCTGAAAAACTCTTTCAGCAAATTATATCGTGTGCTGTAGACACAGATATGCTGCAAACAAATGGTTGACATGATAAAGTCATACGCTGCTGAAGGAATACCTGCAAGGTCTCTTCCGTTGTTGACGAACAACTCTGAATTCGCCACATGGAATCTCGCGAGCTGCTCTTTTGCGTTCTTAATATTCTTCTCGCTTATATCCACTCCGTCGAGCCGCTTGAATCTGTTATGGTATTTTATGATATTCCGGCCTGGGCCGCATCCGAAATCCAAAGCAAACTTATTCTCAAAAGAAGCATCAACATATTTCATCAGGTATTCGTCATAATCTTTCCACGAATCGTGCTCTCCATACGAGCCAACCACGCGGTCTTGCATGCTTTCTGAAGAATAGTCTGATGTTTCTGCCAGTTGATCGTACGAAAGCTTTTGCATGAACGCATAGCGCTTTGGCCCTGGAAGCGCGAGCCAACGTAGGAAGCCGAGTTTAGCTATCTTTAAAAAATGCAGGAGAGAACGGAACTTTTTCTGCAAAATCTTACGCAAAATAAAACTATACATCAAAATGTCTTGCATGCTCGAGCGAAGATCTGTCTTGTGCTGCGAATAATACTTTCTCTGCGAAGCGTAGAACCTGCTCAAGAGTTCTGGGGTATAGAAAGAGTCGTGCCTTGAAACAATGTCAACGCAGAACTTCCAATCTGCTACCCAGCCAAGCTTTTCTGGAAAACGCAGGCCTTGGACTGCTTCCCTGGAAAACATGGAGCTCACCGGTGCGCCCACCCAATTGCCCTTGGCTAAAAACGCTCTCAGGGCTTCAAGCGGAGCAAAATACCGGGGTTGTTCGAACGACACCTTCTCTCTAACTTCATTATCTGAAACGTGCACAAAATATCCGGATGCCACAACCGAAAGGCGCGGGTACTGTTCAAAAATACCGCGGAGCTTCTCTAAACACTGCTCACCTAATGTGTCTCCCGCGAACACGAACTTAAGATACGCATGGGAGGTTTCTTTGAATAGATTCAGGCATTGGTTCCAGTTCCCAATGCGCCCAAGGTTTTCTTTGTTTTGAACAAGGGTGAGCTTCCCCTCTTTGTCGAACTCATTTTTGAATTGCTGAACAACACTTGCTGTTTGGTCTGTGGAATGGTTATCAACAACAAGCACGTTAAAATTCCTGTATGTTTGGCTAAAAATGCTCTTGAGGGTTTCTTGGATGGAGCCTTGCGAGTTGAACGTAGGCACGCAGACAAGAACATCGTTTTCAGAATGTTCTCTGTTCATTGCGCTCTCAAGAATTCTTGCAAGTCCTCCGGAGTGCCGAGCCCGTGCATCTGGGATTCCTTGATCTCATATATACCGATCTTCAAACCCTGCTTGATTAAATAGTTATACACAGGAGCCACATAGAACTCATTGTTCACTCTGTCATTCTGGGCGATCATTTGATTTGCGGCACTCACAAAATCTTGGCCCCGCTCAAAATAGTACAGCCCAACGTTTGCGTGAGTGCTGATAGGGCTTTTCTCTTTTGTCTCCACAACAAAGCCCTGTTCGTCTACTTTTGCGTAACTCCATTTGGGATGCGTTGAATAGAACGTCATCAAGGAACCCGCGAGTTTTCGTTTTTTCGCGTCTCCAACAAATTCTCCCATGGAGACATCAACAGTTTGGTCGCACGCGCCTATGAGTAGGGGGTCCTCACTGTTGATGTGCTCTGCGGCAAGCAAAACGCTCGAAGCCATGCCTTGGGTCAATGCATCAATAGGTATTACAACGCAGGGATACTTCTTTTGTATAGCCTCCATAACGTTCTCATACCCCAAAAGCTGGGGGGTGCGCGCGATAAGAATAAACCTCGAGCTCTTCATGTATAAACTCTCGAGCGACCATTCAAGCATTGTTTTCCCTTTGATATCAATAAAAGGTTTGGGAACTGTGTATCCCGCGTCTTGAAAGCGCTTCCCTGCCCCTGCCATAGGAATAACGATGTTAATCATGGTCTTTGTGGTACTCCAAAAACGCGCGAACATCTTCCGGCGTGCCTAGACTCCACACTTTCTTTACCGGGAACGCGCGCACTTTTTTCTTCTCTTTGAGCAGCTCATTGTACACGGGGCATACATAGAACTCTCCTAGGGTGCGAATATCCAGATCGATCATTTGCTTTGCGTATTTCACAAAATCAGAGCCGCGCTGAAAGTAATACACTCCGGCAGTCGCCTGGTTGCTAATGGGTTTTTTCTCGGCCACCTCCGCAACAAATCCATCCTCTCCTGTTTTGACGAAACTCCATTTGGGATGCGTTGACTCAAACGTCACGATGCCGCCATGGCACTCGTCTGCGGCCATTGCGTAGAAAAACTCGTTGCTGTTCCAGTCAATAACCTGGTCTGAGTTCACAATGGCAAGCGGGTGTTCGTGATCGAACAAATGCGAGGCCGCGAGCACGGAAAGCGCTGCTCCCTGGGTTGGTTTTTCAAGCGCCACTATCTCGCACCCAGGGGCAATGAGCTTCAAAAGGTAGTTGAGGTTGTATTTTTCAAGGTGCTCCTTGAGAACGACGAATATGAACTTCGCGTCAACGTTCACGTTTTCCACCACCCACTGGATCATGGGCTTGCCCTTGATATCAATAAGGGGCTTGGGAAAGGAAAACCCCGCCTCCAAAAACTTTTTTCCGGCTCCTGCCATGGGAATGACAACGCGCAGCTCGCCTCCCTGCCACTTTGGCATGAACTTCATATATTCGTGTTTGCCGTTTGCCGACTCAATTGCCCTTTCTATTTTCTCATAGGTAACGTCGCTCGTGTTCGTTACTCCAAGAACATGGGCTCCTGAAGCGTGCGCGGCCTCTCTTCCATGGTGGGAATCTTCCACAATAAGGGTTTCGCGAGGAGCAACTCCAAGCTCTACCATTGCGCGCAAAAACATTTCAGGATGGGGTTTTGGAAAGCGCACGTCCTCGTTCGAAAGGAAAAACTCGATGTACTCGGAAAGACCCTTGTGCAAAAGCATGAGCCCCGCTGTTTCTTTAATGGAATTCGAGCACACGGCTATCGCATAGCCTTCTTTGCGCAGGTGTTCGAGAATGCCTTTCATCCGTTCGTCATGCTTGAACTCTGTTTTGATGATGTCCCGTGTTTGATTCTGTTTTTCCTGCCAAATGGCGTCGTGCTTGTCTTTGGGAAGGCCTTTTGTTTGGGTAAGAAGCTCAAGCTTTTTCTTGGTGGGCAGACCGTCATACGTTGAGAGATGCTCGTCGCGCGTAATAGTGTACCCAAACTTCTCCAAAGCCTTGTTCAAGGCCTGGTAATGAAGCTCGCGCGCCTCAACCAACACTCCATCTAGATCAAAAATAATGGCCTTAATCATGCATTATAGTATCGTTTTTAGAGCAATTTTTCAAGCTCTCGAGGGTGGGCGGTGCAGACGCCCTCAATGCCCCAGGCAATGAAGTTTTGCCACTCTCGCTCGTAGCCAGCATCTGCATGAGGATTGCCGTGGTCTTTATGAAGCTCCGGCGAAATTGCGTATATTGATTTCCCGGCATTGCGAATTTCGTGCCGCATAGATTCGTTGTATACGCTCCCTAGAACTTTCCATTCGTCCCACCATACGGCATCAAACAGATCGAGGTGTCCTTTTGCCTGCTCCCATGTATATATCGTAGGTGAATAGTTTGCTTCGCCAACCGACAACGCAATTCGAATAGCAGGATTCATGTCTCGCACTTTTTTGGCACTCTCCAACGTGAGATCAAACAAGAATGCTTTTTCGTACAGATCATGTTTTCTGAACAAGGCATCCAGCATCTGGAGTTGCGCGTCTTTTTGTTCGTCAAACTTCACATGAATAGCCGCTTTTTGATTTTCCCCGAACTTAGAAATAACGCCTTTGGCAACCTCATCAAACCGAGTAAGTTCTGCCGTGTTGCTATTGCCAATAGGATCATGCTTACAAACAAGCTTCCCGTCCTTCGCAAGACGCACATCGAGTTCGATGCCGAACCCCAAGTCAGCTGCGGCCTGAAACGCAGGAAGCGTATTCTCCGGGTATTCCAGCTTTAACCCTCTGTGCGCAAAGATAAACATTGACGTACCGCGGTTGCGATTGCGTTAACCACTTCCTGTTTCTTTTGCTCGATCATAGCCGAGCGTTCTTGCAGTTCTTGCGCGGTATATTGCTTGCCTCTTTCAAGCCGCATGCCTATTTGGCGGAACAGCATGCTGCGCTTGGCGTTCGGCTCACAATCTGTTCCAAGATATTCAAAGGGGGTGTGGAACAGCGTGCACAGTATTGAGGTGTGGACGCGCACCGTAGACACGAACGAGGCGTTGGCGTACAAATTACAAAACTCGGTCCATCTGCTCAAGAACGCGAAATCTTTTTTGTTGTACAGTGTTGAATTATGTTCCGTGACATACACTGTTTTGAACTTCTTCTTGAGCGACCAGTACTTTCGCACTCGAGCTACCGCGCGCTTGAGATCCATGTCGATATTCAGCACGGCATACTCCCCTTTTACCAGGGGCGGAGTGTACGCGTCGCGTATGAAAAAAGCCATGTCGAGCCCGTCTTGCGCGCTCGTAACGTCTTTGAGCGTCTCATATACCGCGTGATCCCTGCACACCACGAGCTTTGCTCTTTTGAATGCTTCCTTCGCGAGCTCTTTCTCCTCCTGGGTATAGTGGTACAAGCCCGCTCCCAAAATGATCGTTGGCGCGGTAAACTTTCCCACGTCCTCTAAGAACTCCCGCATGAACGCGTTGACCGAACCCGCAGAAACCGCAATAAGGTCGCACTGGCTGAGCCAAGATTTCACCTCTTTGGTATTCCAAGAACTCCCGGTTTTGTGGTGCAGGTTGCCTGTTTCCCAAAACTCCAACGTGAAAAGTCGGTAGTCGCTCACCCCAGCGACTGCGAGCGCCGTTTTCAAGGCGTATTCGCTTCCCGCGTTGATAAACTCATTGCCAATATTGAGGCTCCCAGGTGATTTTAACAATACGATGTTATACATGGAGAACGCGCAGCTTAATGGATACGAACAACAGGGCAAAGTACGAAACTACCCCAACCCCCACGAGCGCCAGCACATGCAGGGCCGCGAACATGGGCTGCGAGATGAGAAACGCCATTATGATACTTGCGAGGCCCGCGACAAGGAACACGCGGGTCAAGGCAGCATCCCAAATGGCAAGACTAGTAAACCTGCTTGCCAGCCAAGCCTCAACACCGAGCAGCACGGTATATGAAATGAGGGTTGCTATCGCGGCTCCATACAGGCTGAATCGCGGGATCAAGATAATATTCAACACAATATTGATAAGGGCGGCAACCGCAGTGCCCAGCAAGTGTTTTTTCTGCTGGCCTACGACGACGAGCGCGGAACCATAGGGATTATACAAAAAGTTGAGTCCTGCCACGAAGATCAATATCTGGAGGCTCAGCACCGAGGGCCCATACAATGGACCATACAGAAAAGGAATGATCTTGGGCGCGAGAACCATGGTTCCGGCCACGAGCGGAAGAGCCAAAAGGATCATGGCCTCCATTTGGCGGGTCCAGAGCGCCTGAAACTTTTCTTTTGATTCTTTGGCAAACCTGCTCAGGGCAGGATAGAAGCTTGTGCTGATGAGCGTCATCACAATAATGGGAAGCCCGATGACTTGGTACGAAGCGCTATACCACCCCACCGCGGTAACCTGTTTCAAAAATCCCATCATAATAGAGTCGCTGTAAATATACACGGTGCCAAAGAGGCCTGCCATGCCCAAGGGCCAGGAAAACTCCCAAAACTTCTTCCACAGTACCGTATCTATTCCAAAACGCAATGGATAAATGCGAAAATGGAAAAACACCACAAGCCCCATAAGAGTTACCAAGCTTGTGGCAACGTAGACATAGCTTATGTTCGTGACAGAAGGAAGATTAAAAAGCACGAAGAACCCCGCGAGAAGTAAAAGAACGGCGCCTATTATTCTTGTTGCCGCTTCGTACTCCATGCGCTCACGAGCGCGTATGAAGGCGTACAAAATCCAAAAGAAGTTGTCGACGATCACGAATAGCGACAAGAACCATATGAGCTTTCGAACGCTGTCGTCGGGAGTGACCACAAATGAAAGAAGGAACATAATGAGCAGCGTTCCCGCGCTCAAGAGAACTTTGAGTGACAGAATGGAAGAAAACTCACGCTCGCGCTGGCTCCCTTGCGACAACTCCCGTGTCGCGATTCCCGTCAAACCGAAATTCGAGAGCATCGCGAGCAAACTCACAAAGGCGAACGCAAACGCGAACTTTCCGTATTCTGCAGGCCCCAGAACCCTCGTTGTGGCGGCAACCAAAAAAAACACCAGCAGGCGGGAAACTCCTTCGCCCAGCGCAAGCCACCCCGCGTTTTTAAGAATGGTTTTCATGCATGAACCACTCTACGGTTTCTTGAAGCCCCTTTTCGAGTCCATAGGAAGGCTTCCACCCCATTTCTTTTTGTATCTTCCCGTAACTCAAACAACTGCGGGCTTGCTCGCCTTTTTTTGCAGGTCCATACGCTTTTTTTGCCCCGGACTTCGTGAGGTGCTTGAGCAAGGAAAAAATCTCGTTGATGTTTGTTTCTTTTGCCGTCCCAACGTTGTAGACCCCAATGCGCTTTGACGCACCAGCCTTCATGGCAGCCCTCACCACGTCTGCCACGAACACAAAGTCGCGCGTCTGCTTTCCGTTGCCAGAGATGACCGGCTGTTTTTTGGCGAGCATCGCGTCGGTAAAAATAGCGACAACTCCTGCTTCTCCTTTTGAGTTTTGGCGGGGGCCGTAAATGTTCGCCAAGCGCAATGACACGAAAGGCATTGCACACACGTTCCAATAATACCAAAGATAATGCTCCACGGTGTATTTCGCGATCCCATAGGGAGAAAGAGGGCTGCCCGGATACGTTTCGCTCGTGGGAACGCGGTCAGCGTCTCCATAAATAGTTCCCCCTGAAGAAGCAAAGACGATCTTTTTTACATTTTGCTTCCTGCACTGTTCAAGAATATTCAGAGAACCTATGATGTTCGTCTTTGCGTCTTCAATAGGGTCTGCGACAGATTTGCGTACGTCGATCTGCGCGGCGAAATGGAAAACGGATTGCGGCTTGAATTTGGCAAACACCTTGCCAACTTGTGAGCTCTGGATATCGAGTTTAAAAAATGCCGCGGCTGGATTAACGTTGCCTCTCTTGCCCGTAGACAGGTTATCGATCACCGCCACTCGGTACCCTCTCTTGAGAAGCTCGTCCACGATGTGGCTTCCGATAAATCCCGCTCCTCCTGTGACAATGCACGTCTTCATGCGGTTTCAACTTCTTTTTGATCTTTCTGTCCGCCCCGAAGGGGCGATATCTCGCCGCAGGCGGAGAACGCAAAAGGAAGGAGCGTGAAAAGAAGAAGGAATGCGGGCATGCGAATTCTCATGTATGTTCCGTAGGTGTTGAGCAAAAGAGCTATCTCAGCCAAAATACCAAGGCTCACGAGAAGAAGGGGCAGCATATCTCTCCAGCGGTTGCGCGAACGCACCACTCCTTTTACAAGGAAGAACGCAACTACCCACCACGGAATGGTTTCAAGCAACACGAACAGCTGGCGCGCGTATCGTATATGCCACGGGAAAGGCCCCAACGCCATGAAAGAGAACGAGGTAAGATAGTTTTTCACGAACGCAACAGGGTTGTCTGTTTCCGCACTCAAAACAACTGTTGACCCAAGGCCTCGGGTCCTGGGTCCTGGGTATGCTGGGATCGCGGGAGGAGGTACGGGAACAGGTTCTGGGGCTGGGGCTGGGGCTGAACCCGGGGATACAGAAGGAGGCTGTGGCACGACAGGTTCCGATCGTGTGTCTGGATGCCAGTTCTTTCCTGGGGTAAACTCCCGATACGTGACTATAGTTGAAGGCTTTGCATAATGCAGTATCTCAACACTGCCATAATACCCATGCCCTGAGATCTGAGGAAGAAAACCAAGCAATGGGATGACAAATAAACCGTATATGAGCTTTTTCTTCCACTGCAAGTAGAATAGGAAGAACCACGAGAACGCGAATACAAAAAGAACGGCAAACCCTATATAGAACCTAAAATAGATGAGCGCCCCGAGCGCGCAAAAAAATAAGAAAAACGAGAAGAGTGAAAAACGCTTCTGGAGTTTCAGCATCAAAAGCACGGAAGCCAGGGCCAAGACTATCACGAGGCTTTCGCGCAAGAGTATGCTCCCCCAGTAAAGGTAGCTCGGGTACAGGATAGGTGAAAGCCCAATGAGGAACGCCCATTTCCTGGAAGCCCCGAAGTGCAGGACCAACGCATACAGCAGAAGCGCTGAAAGCGCTGCGAACCACACATTCACCATCGCTCCGACTATGACATCGGGAACAGTGACAAAGTAGAGAGCTGCTATCAACACCGGGTACCAATTGGGAGCGTACTCCAGATACAAATTATACTTGATGCTCTCCAGAGAAAAGTCACCTTCATGGAAATCCTGGGAGATCATGACTGCCGCCGTATGATACAGATGCTGGTCTCCCTGCCCTCCTCCCAAGGGATAGAACTGCGTGGCGTAAATAAAAGCCGCGGAGGCCAAATATACCACCAGCACAATAAGGAAAAGTGCGTACACTTCTTTTCTTCTGACGCCGAACTTCAAAAGGAAAAACACGGTTGTGAGCGCGAGAAAAGCCAAAACCATGAGGGCTATGAGGTACGTCATAACGACCACTCCTCTAATGCTTTCTCGTACCTTTCCCACGTGCCGCAGTCGGTCCAGCGCACTACTCCCTTGAATCCCGAAAGCTTCTTCTCTTTGGCGAGGATCGGGAACAGTTCTTTTTCGATCATGGAAAACACGGCCCCCGGATGGTAGGAAAAGATCTCAGGGCTCAAAAGATACAGGCCTGAAGAGATGTAATCGCTTGGAGGATTCTCGGGTTTTTCGAGGAACTGCTCGATCATGTCACCCTCAAGCACAGCGACGCCATACTCTTTTGGGTTTGGAACCTGGGCAAGCGCTATGGTTCCAAATCCCCCTCTCTCCTCGTGAAAACGGGCCATATCCTCCAAGTTGAGCTCCTTTAACTCGTCCCCGTTCGTGAGGAAGAAATGCGAGCCCGCGAGCCATTCTTTCACGAGAGCAAGCCCTCCAAACGTCCCCAGGTGTTCCTCTTCGGCGAACAACTGAATATTCGCGCTTGGGTAATGGCGCTTGAGCCACCAAACAAAATCTTCGTGAAACTCTTTGTTCACCAGCACCGCGATGTCGGTAACGCCGTGAGCGCGGAACAGATCAACCAAGTGGTTAAGAATGGGCCGCTTCCCAATAGGAAGCAAAGGTTTTGGTATCTGCTTGGTGATGGGGTACAGTCGAGTCCCCTTTCCTCCTGCCAAGATCACTGCTTTGTGTGCTCCCATTCCCTTGTTTTTCATAAATGGTCAGACCACGAGTCAATAATGCAGTTGGCGTCTATTGTTTTTTTGATGCCCTCGGCAAGAGAGATCTTGGGAATGTATGTCAGCATATCCTTTGCCTTGTCTATGCAAGGGATCCTCCTTTTGATCTCCCGCTCAGTTTCCCTGTCTGACTCGGTCATAGATACGTACTCGGGTGCGAGCTTCTTTCCTGAGATCGCAATGACCCGCTCAGCCAGATCCTTGATCGAAACGGGTTCTGTGTCGTTGCCAATATTGAAGATCTGATTGTCGCCCAAGCTCTCAACCAATGCTTTTGCCGCTCCCTCTGCCGCGTCTTCCACATAGCAGAACGCGCGTATTTGGGAACCGTCTCCATAAATGATTAGAGGCTTATTTTCGGTTGCGCTCTTCACGAAACGCGACATCACGAATTCGGCAACCTGGCCAGGGCCATACACGTTGAAAAACCGCACAATGGCATATTTCAAACCGTACCGCGAAGCATAGGCCTTGAGATACTCTTCTCCAGCCAGCTTGGTGACGCCATATACCGAAATGGGGTGCTTGGGGGCGTCCTCCCGCACCGGCAAGCCGTCGATCTCGCCATACACTTCAGAGGATGAAGAAAGAAGAATCTTTTCCACTTTTTCTTTCACGCATGCCTCGAGAACGTTTATCGTGCCTAAAATATTCACGTTCAAGCACTCAAGCCGTTTTACTTCCGTGCGCCTCACTCCCAAAATGGCAGCCAAATGCACAACATACACGCACCCTTTGGCCGCGTTCTGCACCGCGGTTGCGTCGAGAACGCTTCCCAGCACTTTCTCAGCTTCTGGACAATCTCCTTGTCTTTCACACAACAGGTTGTGGGAGGTGAAATCAATATCAAAAAGGCGTACTTCAAACCCCTTGGAAACCAAGTTCCTGGCAAGCGCGGAACCAATGAACCCGCCTCCGCCTGTTATCAACACCTTTTTAGCCATGGTTTTTTTTCTGTTTATGCGCGAGCACTAAGTCAACGGCCTTGCTCTTAAAAAATGTATCGAGAAGTTCCGCGTTCTGCACAACGCAATGCCCGCCAATGGGCCCCTTTTCGGGCTTGAGCACCGGGCGCACCACGTGGCTCATGCCCAGTTTTGTGTACCCTGTGTTGTAGCTGCTGTTGAAATCGGTCATCACGGAGTCGAAATCAACTCCAAAAGCGTCACACAGCCGCATCATTTCTTTATGGAACGCGATGCACACGCCGTAATACGTGGTATCCAAGATCTTTCCCAGTTCGGTTGTTGAAGAAGGGTTTAAGATCTTGGCATTCATGCCAACGCTTTCCAAATGCTTTTGAGCCAACAATCCCACTTTTTTGTCGTCAGCTCCAATGTATTTCACGAACGTTCGGATCCCTTTGTGAAGGTTGGGGTGAACGCCCCGCACCGGGCTATGAACCGCCAGCTTCCCTATCTTTTTGGTGGTTCCTGGAATAACTGTTGAATGAACGATAACCAGTTTGGGCTTGAACGCCCGTATCTCCCCCTTCACGATATCAACAAAGCTCTTGCTCCAGGGAATGCAAACGTGCAGCACGTCAATGCCGGTAAAATCGTCTTTGCGCTTGAGATCTTTTACCTTAGGTTTAGCAAAAAACTTCGCTATGGCCTGCCCCACTTCCCCGTATCCCAAAATGCCAACATTGCTAAGATACGGCTTCTTGTTCCGTGATTTTTGCATAGTGATACTATACCAAAAACCTCAGGCTTTATCAATGAGTTGTTTGAGAGCTCCGCGAACGCGCTCTGCCGCTTTTCCGTCTTGGTAGGAGTAACACGTGTCCTTTACGCGCGCGCGTTCAGCACGGTACTCATCCTGACCTCTGGTTAACTTTTGAAGCTCCTGCATAAGACCCTCAAGCGTGGAAACCTTGGGGCCCGGAGTAACTTCTTGGTAATCAAAGTAAAGCTCGCGGTCGCGCGTGACGTATTTTTGGTAGTCAAACGGGAAAAACACCATGGGGCGGTCGAGCAAAAGGAACTCAAAGTAAATACCAGAATAGTCGGTTACAAGAATATCAACGAAAGAAAGCAAAGGATCGGCGTCTGAATCAGGGTTTACGCAAACAATATTCTGATAGCGCGCGCCGCGCAAGGAGGCAGACGCGCTTTTTTGCGCGAGCGGATGGAGTTTTAAGAAAAATACCAGTTGTTCTTTTTGAAGGAAATCATCCAATACTTTCAAATCGTCTGGCTTCTCAAAAAAGGAGTCTCCTCCTGTATCCCTCCAGGTAGGAGCGTATAAAACTGTCTTTGTTCCTGCCTTTTTCAAGTTGTTGAGCTTCACTAGCGCTTCTCTGTCTGCGCCTATGTCAGCCCCCGGGACATCTGCGAAATATACGTCGTTCTTGGGGAATCCCGCCACAAACACATTCTCTTTTCGCACCCCGAAAGCGCTTACGAATATATCCTGGAAAACAGGAGAGGTGGCAGTTACATAGTCGGGTTTTCGGAACACCCAGGGCAATAAAATCCCTACCATAAAGCGCGCAAAGCCCTTTGACTGCTGAACTTTCGCGTCAACCGATTCCCCTTTCTTGATATCGCGCTCAATCTTTTTTAAAGGAATGCCGTGCCACATCATCACCTCTTTCGCTCCCCCTGAAAGCCAGTAGTTTATAGTCTCCATAGAGGCATCAATGACATAGAATCCGGCGCGCAAACAGATCCAGAACGCTTTTGGCGAAAGCCAGAAATACGCGGGGTATCCTCGCGAAGAAAGCTCCGCTATCAAAGCCCTATCCCTTGAAATCCACGCGTATTGTATTTCCGTCTCTTTTTTGTTGGCAAGATACAAGAACAGATACTTGCTGCTCCACGTAAACTTTTTAGGTATGCCAAAGACCCACAAGCGCTTGTTCCGAGGAAAAAGATGCGAAATCGCGTACACCAAAAAAAGAAAAGGGTGCGTAAGCAACCGCGCAATATGCCTGCCAATTTTCGAATTCACCATCCCATAGTATAGAGATTTTGCCCGACTAAAACAATATACCCCGAACCTTGACAAAGTACTAAAATAGTGCTATAAGTTATGTAGTACCGTACGCCTATCGTCTATCATGGAAATAAACTCGAGGGATCGAGGGAGGACAAAACCGTGGCAGCAAAAGAGATAAAGCCTTTTGTTCTAGCAATCATCGTCAAGGAGACGGCCGATGGACTCAGGATCATGACCCAAACAAGGGTCGTGGTGACCCCTGGGTATGACCCCCACAACCACCTTACACAGGAGGGTGTAGGAGAAACCCTCAAACCAGGGAAAGGTCTCCTGAACACCGTCTACGAAGGCATTAAGGAAGAGTGCGGGGTAGACATTGGAAAAGTACAGCATCGCTTCGCCGGGTGGAACCTCGAAGAGTGGCACTCGACAGGAAGGGGAGATACCACTTCTTTCATTCGCCCCTTCGGTTATGTCCACAGCATTGGGGAACCCCAATTCTGGACTGGCCCAGTGTTCGTGGTAGTAGTCGGGGAAGACTTCGAGCCCGACTTCTCCAAGGGCAACGGGGAAGCAAGTGACTGTACCTGGTGGAGTCCCGAAGATCTCCTTATGGGGATAAAACGGAATCCAACTAGGTTCATGACCCTGCACGCTCCGGCATTCCGCGACTTGTGCGAAAGATTACTCGCGCAGGGCGCAGAAGCTCTGGCCTAAGTCGCGAAAGCGGCACACAAGTGGCTCTCAGCAATGGGAGTCACTTTAGTTTTTTATTGGATACTTTGAAGTATCGTTCGCAGATCTTGTTCTTTGAGAACTCGGGGGTTGTTGCGCAAGCGCTCGA
>Ga0209542_10002563_pt1 | contig 40429 bp, 49 predicted proteins | sample RifCSPhighO2_01_FD_184028 | JGI IMG/M metagenome (GOLD analysis project Ga0209542, IMG submission 184028) | Soil microbial communities from Rifle, Colorado - Rifle CSP2_plank highO2_0.1 (SPAdes) (version 2) | ecosystem: Environmental > Terrestrial > Deep subsurface > Rock core/Sediment ... | reverse complement strand
GCATATTCCTTAAACTCTTCAATCGTCCAAGACATCGGGCAGTCTATCGACTTGGCCTGCTTGCCGACAAGGTAGTAAAAGGCGCCACTGATGCCGAGCGGACGCGTCATTGCCGATACTCCTGCAGCAAAGAGAACACGAGGGTATCCTGCCTCTTCTATGAGCAATTGCATCGCGGGCGCGGTGCCGTGCCCGAGACCGCGAAATTGAGGCGTACCGGAATAATTACGCACCTTGCTCGCGAGGAAACGCGCAAGCCACGAAGTCTGTACCGCATCGCGATGAATAATGCGACCTTGGGTGATACAGACGATCTTTTCGCTCACGAAGAGTATATCGCCCGGCAGAAGATGCGGCGCGACATATTCTGTAAGGAGTTCGAAGAGATTGTCTCCGACTTCAATGAGGCGTGTCTTCACAGGGAGCCGCAGGTAGCGGACACCTTGAACAACCGTGTTGATACTTTTTCCTTTATTTGGCGCGAACTCGGCGGACATGCCAACAGCATACCGCACAGAAAAAGCGCCCCGCAATGAGCGGGGCGCTTTTTCGCATCGATCTGGTTGATTAAACCTTGCTGACGCCAAGAGCGTTCGGGCCTTTCGGGCTGTCGCCGATGGTGAAAGAAACCTTGTCGCCCTCCTGGAGCTCATCGAACGTAACGTTCTGGAGCTCGTTGGAATGGAAGAAAAGGTCTTTCGAACCCTCCGCCGCGCCGTCGACTTTAATGAAGCCGAAGCCTTTATCGTTCTTCTTGATTACGGTACCATTTTGCATACTGTAGTGAGACTAGATATGTGACTAATGTATCAAATCAGTAAGCCGAAGTTAGAAGCTCGATCCCACTTCTCTGGACCCAGCGCTGGTTGATGCGCCCAGAATAGCAGGCCCCCGCTTGTCTGTCAACACGACCTCAACAGCGTGGGTCGTCTCATTAGATTTTTGGTATACACTACTTGGGTATGCCAGAGCAGGATTCTTTTGCCCTCAAAGATTTGTTTGGGCGGGAAAGATTGCCCTCGCTTTTGACCGCACTCGCATTGCTTGGTATCGCCTACGTTGTTGAGCATTTTGCCAACGTATACGCATTCGCCTATTCTCTGCGCCCAACCTCCAATCATGTCGGGGATATCATCTTGGACAATGTTCCCGTCGTTGATTTGAACTTCATCATCATCGAGGGCGCGCTCATATCCATCGTTCTCGGAACGCTGTTTGTTTTCTCAAAACCGCGTTACGTGCTCTTCACGCTCAAGGCATTAGCGCTTTTCATCATCATCCGGGCGCTCTTTATTTCTCTTACCCACGTGGGCATTCATCCGGACAACATAGCGCCGGGGCTCGGGTTCTTTGACGCTATCTATCTCTATCTCAATTTCCAGACCGGTCTATTCTTTTCGGGCCATGCCGGCCTACCGCTTCTTGTTGCATTTATTTTCTGGGATGTTCCGTGCGTGCGCTATATACTTGTATCATTATCGTTCGTATTCGGCGTTGCGGTCCTCCTCTCACATATCCACTATTCAATTGATGTATTTGCGGCTCCTTTCATGGCGTATGGCATATTCAAAATCGCACAATACCTTTTCCCGCGCGATTATGGGCTTATTCCACAGGAGAACAGGCGTGAATGAGTGAAAGGCGTATCGAAAACCGGGGGACAACTACCGCAGCGGTGCCGTCGTGCTGTTGAGAGGGAGCCAATCGATAATCTTTTTCCGATGCTCATCGAGCGACCACGAGTCGCCATGCTTAAAAAGGAGCGGGTGTTCGTCTTTAAACTTTTTTAACATCGCGACAGAAACCCGCGGAAAGCTCGCAGGCATATTTTGGTTGTAGGATTTCAGAAAATCGGCAAGAGATATCCGCATCTCGCTCTCCCTTGATTCTGTGGGGGATTTTCGCATAGGTGATGATAGTACCATGCATTCGAAGATAAAACAACACCGACCGCTTGCCAGCAGCTCATGATTTAGGTATCATTCGACTCCCTCTCGTACTCTCCTCCTTACGAGCAGGTGTCGTGGCCAGTGCACCTCCTCCCTAGCACGGCCGCGACTTTAGGGCTTCCTTGCCTCGCGGCGGGAAGCCCCCTTTTTATAGTTTATAGGGAGACATCTCTGAAGACAGAGGCGGTGATAGTCGAGCTCGCCACTGATCCCCAGACACGGACCCGGTCGCCATTTTGTACCTTGCTGAAGTCGAGCGTTGCCCGGTTCTTCTTGAGGATTATCGCGTCAGTCGTCAAGACGACAGAGTAGGTTTTTTCTTCACCGGCGAGCATGAACGTTCTTGCTGATGTATCAAGATCGCTCACCGTGCCTTCAAAATTCCTTGGGGTTCCCGATTTCATTTCCTCGCGTACCAATTGCGTATTCTGTTTGATTTCTTCCCCCAATGCCTTTCGAGCAGTCCAGTCTCGCACGATCTCCGCATCAACAGTCCAATTCGCGCTTTGGTTCACCACTCCCTGTACGCCGACGAAATCACCCTGTTTGAAGTCCACGAGGTTCGCCGCTTTCGGCAATATCTCCGAACTACCCGACACCTGTACGATCCAATCTCCACCCCAACTTTTTACCGTGAGCGAAGTGGTCGAAACCGAACCAACGATACCTCGCATCAGCACCTTGCCGCCCGGGCCCACTTCAAGCACCATCGGCTTTGGTCTCGCTGATTCTGCAGTGCTTCCGATACTGTCTGTCTCCGCGAACGCGACTCCCGCCGCTGCAAGGAGTCCAACCATTCCGATCATTGCAACTACTTTTCTTTTCATACGTGAAAGGCTAATGTGATAATGTAAACTGCACATCCGCGTGTGCAAGCATCTGTAAGTATAGCTCATATATTCCTTCAAACGGCAAGCGGGTGGAGATGAGTAGGGAAAAGAGAAGGACCGCCTCGACGGCGGTCCCCATCGCAGTAAATCCCTTTTGCGTTGCAGCATGGGAGTGTATAATAATCCCCTTATTCCTAGTTCTAGAACATCATGGCTACAAAAAGAGTAACAGCAGACTGCAGAAAGTTCCCCAGCAAAAAGAAGTGCACCCTTACCATCAGTGGTTCAATGAGAGAAGTATATCCAATTGCGGTCTATCATGCCGTCAAAAGTCATGGTCACAAGGATACTCCCGCGTTTCGACAAAATATCAAGAAAACCATTAGATAAAAAAACGCTCCCCGTAGGGAGCGAAAAAGATGCTGGCAACGTTCAGAAATCCATTGACCTATTTCAACGCCCGCATTCTCCATCGCAGGCCCACAATGCCGGACACGGATGAAACAGTTGCCGGCATCTCAAACACGCTTTCTGCCCACCGAGCGAGCTCCTTGGCGGTTCTAAGCAGGCGTTCTTTCTCGCCCTGCCTAATACCACGAAATCGATAGATCGTTCGCAGACAGGTTTTTCTCCTGCTATTCACAATCACCGGCGAATGATGACATTTCAAATATGCAGCGATAACGACGCCCATGACCTTCTTGAAGTTCGCGTCGTCCATTTCGTTTATTGGCCACATAATCGAGACGAGACATTCACCTCGCGGGAACCGTTCCGCGTAGAAGACTTTGATGACACCTTCATTCTGTGGTTTGTTTCGAAGTCGCAGAAATAATCTTCCCGCTTCCCATCTTGCCTTCGCTTTTATTCGTGTATTATGCATTTCGTTACTCCTTGTAGAAGTTGTGGGTGGAGTTCGGTCGGATACCAATGAACACGACCGAGTGAATTATGGCATACCTTGATAAAGGTAACAAGGATTATGAAACGTAAAGATGCCGCCCAAGAAAGGCGGCATCGACGTATCGTTTGTTCAGTGCAATTTGCTCGAATCCACCCGGTACGACCCCTGATTTTGTGGCGGCCGACTTCCTAGCAGTCCAAAATGTATTTGCTGCAGAATATGCGCTGTCACCGTGCAAAGAAAGACAGCGTGCATTATCTGCGTAAGAGTATTGAACTGCTTTTTTGCCACGAGGTTGAGAACTTCGACGGGACTCGCCGACTTAGTGGCCTTGACTATCGCTGTAAAGCGCTCGAGAAAATCGCGCATTCGCTCAAGCTCCGTGATAGCTTCGTCGCACGCTTTTTTATTGTTTGTCTGGAGCGCAAGACTTAACATCATGAACAGTTGACTTGCACGACCTACCTTTGGGAATTCGGTTACGTGAACGTTGACACTTACTCCGGTCATGATGATTCCTTTCTCATAAAGTTAATTTTCGGATCTGCTTCCTAACAAGTAGTATACTATGTTGAACGTACATTGTCAATTTTTATTGAATAAGACGCTTGGAAGAAGAGACGGTATGTGATTAAATTAATACGGAATCCTCCACGTTTGTGAAGGGAGTAAAAATGCAGACAATGCGGGAAAAATTGAAACTCGCTGCGATGCGGGAGCACGCGGCGAGGGCGAGAAGGAAGGCGGGAAAAAAGAAGAACGTCTTTCTCGAGAGCGCCAAAAAGTATCTTGCAATTCTCTTCGGGCTCGTGACGGCGTTGTTCACCACGCAAGCCAACAAGAAGGGATAAAAAAGGCCCGAAAACGTTTTTGTTACGTTCGGGCCTTTTTGCTTACTGTTCGCATCTATTCATTCGGACACGAATTAATTCTTCGTCTGTTCGCGCCCGAAGACTTCCAACAACATGAAACGAGCTCTTTTTTGTCTCACGAATGAGTGCGAGTCCACGAGACCAAGAACCCTCTTCATGAGGTTCAAATACTGAAGAGGATGCTGCTCGCAGCAGGTCACATGTGACCTCGCCACTTGATGCCCAGGCGGGTTTTTTGGTATGTAGATTAAAACGCGCGCATCATCTGGCCCGATCGGTCGTGGGCAGAAAATACACGCACTAAGGGCATTGTCCGAATCATTCCTAGTACGCATGACGTCTCCCAATGTGCATGTCTGGGCCATCCCAAACTTCCCAAAAGAGTACTTCCGTTTGGGATAAATATCAAATGAATGCAGAGAAAACTTGCGTGCGAGGAGATCCGCTGTTACGTTGAAACAACATGATGTCATCTCGTTATGGATACTCTTAGGCATTTTGGACGCACGACATTCTCCTCACTGCGTATCAGAAATTATCGCTTGTACTTTATCGGTCAGGCTATTTCCCAGTGTGGTACATGGATGCAGACGGTAGCGCTTGGATGGCTCGTTTTGGAGTTGACTCATTCGGGTACGCAATTGGGCATCGTTGTTGCGCTGCAATTCGTACCCTTGCTCGTGGCGGGTCCGTGGGGCGGTCTTATCGCAGACCAGTTTGATAAGCGAACGATACTCTATTGGACCCAGTCGTTGTTCGGGTTACTCGCACTCGCCTTGAGTATACTCGTTTTTAGCGGCGCGATTCAGATGTGGGAATTATATATCTTTGCGTTCGGTCTGGGTATCGTCCGTGTGTTCGATAATCCTGTGCGACAGACGTTTGTATCCGAAATGGTGCCGAATAGCCACGTTAAAAATGCGATTAGTCTCAACTCCACTGCAAATAATCTTGCGCGCGCGGTTGGACCGTCGATCGGCGGCGTATTGATCGCGGGCGTCGGGATCGCTTTTTGTTTTTTATTGAACGCTCTTTCCTACATTGCCGTTCTGTTCATGCTTGCCCGCATGCGTGAGAGCGAGTTGCACATCGCCCCACAAGCTTCAAAAAAGTCCGGGGAATTACGAGAGGGATTTTACTATGTACTGTCCTCGCCGCTCATCAGGAATACACTCCTTATGATGGCGTTCATCGGCACATTTGCCTACGAATTTCAAGTCAGTCTTCCCCTGTTAGCGGAACAAACATTTCATGGTACTGCGGCGAGCTATGCGCTGCTGCTCGCAGCCATGGGCATCGGATCGGTGATCGGAGGGCTCTTCGCTGCGGGACGTCACACTATATCGTCACGTCACCTAATTATATTTATCGTGTTATTCGGCACGAGTCTTATCGCGACATCGCTTATGCCGACGCTCTTGCTTGCGGCCGTCGGCATGGTAGTAGTAGGATTCTTTTCCATCAATGTGACGTCGCTCGGGAATACCATGCTGCAGCTCGAGAGCATACCTAAAATGCGCGGCAGGGTGATGGCTCTGTGGGGAATAGCAATGATTGGCTCAACCCCGATCGGCGGCCCGATTATCGGCTTTATTGGTGAATCGGCGGGCGGAAGGTGGGGACTCGCGGTTGGCGGTATCGTGGCACTCGTTACCGGCATGTTCGCCGCGCGCTCTCTTCTCGCGAAAGAGATGAGAGGGACGATATCTGAAAGTGTGCAGATTCGCAGTGATGAAGCGGCAGCGGAAAATGTAAAGCTCATCTAGAGCGGTTTGGCATAAAGAAACGCCCGCCTACTTTAGTACCCACTGTCTCGCGGTTGCTGGTTGTAGGTACTTTCTATCATTCGCTTAGCATTTTCCGCCGCCTTAATGGCGCTCAAATCCTGCTCTATAGGCGGTAGGTCTTTCTGTCCAGAGCCACCGAAAAATAAATCAATTCGCCAGAGAAAGAGCGCCACGAGAAGAAAGGTAATTAGTAAAACCAAAAGCCCGACATACCCGCCCGATGCAGTGTGGTTCATGTTTTCACTCCATTCTACCGCATGTCCGCTGGAGAGGGGATATTCGAACCAACGTGTATCCAATTTGGCAATAAACCTATATACTATGGGTTATGAACGCGAAGGTAATGCGATTTTATTTCCTCATCACCCTCATCGTTGTCTCTTTTATAGTGGCTTTCTTTATTTTCCGCCCGTTTCTCGTCGTTTTAATTCTCGCAGCGGTATTCGCCGTGGTACTCCGTCCTCTCTACAGGGGTATTCTTCGTCGCATGAGCGGTTCTCCGGGACTTGCGGCGTTCGCCACGATGATATTCTCGGTCGTATGCATTCTGGCGCCGCTCACCTTTATTACGATACAAATAGCAGGCGACGCACAACATCTCTACACGTCTCTCTCGGACGGCGGCGGGAAAACATATCTTACAACGGTGTTTCAATATACAAACAACGTTGTGGCGCAGTACGCACCGAGCCTTGCGCTGTCCGGAACGGATTTTTCAGCCTCCGTTGATCAGTATATAAAAAGCGGCCTCGCATGGTTGGTTCAGAACCTGGGTGGAGTATTTGGAGGAGCCACCCGGTTGCTTCTCGATCTCTTCATATTCTTAATTGCGCTCTATTATCTGCTTCGTGATGGGGCAAAACTCAAACAGATGATTATTACCGTGAGCCCGCTTGCGGACACTGACGACGAACGTGTATTCGCGCGCCTTGAACTCGCGGTAAATTCAGTCATTCGCGGGAGCCTCATGATCGCCGTCATACAAGGCATACTGACAGGGATCGGGTTCACGTTCTTCGGCGTGCCAAACAGCATCCTGTGGGGAGTGGCGGCCGCGCTTTTTGCCCTTATTCCCGGCATCGGCACTTCGCTCGTGCTTATACCCGGCATTGCCTACTTGTTCATCATCGGTGCGACGACGCCCGCGATAGGGCTCTTACTCTGGAGCGTTCTCGCCGTCGGATTAATTGACAATTTCTTGGGGCCAAAACTTGTGGGGAAGGGCATGCGACTCCACCCGCTCGTAGTGCTCCTGTCGGTGTTCGGCGGGCTTGCGTTCTTCGGACCCGCAGGAGTGTTCCTCGGACCGCTTTGCATCAGTCTTCTTTTTGCGCTCCTCTCAATTTATTCGCATATTGTAAGACAAACCGCATATGATTAAAAAAATTATTACCTTTTTTGACAAGCTAGAAGATAGAACGCGGATCAAGCTCAGTCATTATCCAATTACGTACGCGATTGTAGGTGGTGTCGGCATCATCCTCTTTTGGAAAGGAGTGTGGGAAACTGCGGAGATATTCCCCGTACTTTTTGGACCAATGTCTATGATCATAGGTATCGCCATCCTTCTTATGACCGGACTCATGGTCTCATTCTTTGTGGGGGACAGCATTATCTTATCGGGATTTAATCGAGAGAAGAAGCTCGCAGAAAAAACCGAAGAAGAAGTACATTCTGAAAAAGAGACCGTACAACACATTGTCATAGAGCTCGAGACGATAGAAATGATGCTCAAGAATGTGAAAGAAAAATTAGACCAACGAAGATCCTAGTGTCAGTGGAGACAGCTCAAACCTTTGCAATATAAAAACAGAAACCGCCCGCGAAGCGACGGCTTCTGGACGATCTAGTGGCTGGTAGCCCTACGCCACTCTCCGGTTTTCCGATTTAACAGTGGCTGGTCCTTTACCCACTGCCGGCATCCCTTGCAGGTCGTCCGAACAAACTCAAGGCTGGTCTCGGGGTCAATAATGACCTCAGTTATCGTTGCTTCGTGTCGGGCAGGTACTTTTTCCGTACATCGCGGTGTGCTCATTTTTCACCTCCTTTCTGGTCCTAATTTTCAAACTAGGATACTTCAATGTTTCTGTCAACCCTTCTGAATAGGCAAGGATGCCAAATTTCGGATCCCACTGATTAATTCTATCGAATAATTCTTGACCGCTGAATTCTTGTAGGGGCTTCTCAAAATTTTTCATTTTTACAATTATACTCCCCAAACGGATTATGTTCGAACTCGTTTTGTATTAAAAAGAAAACCACCGCATCACAAAGCTTGGCCCGATGGGCGGCTTTCGATTACGGCGGCGGTGTGAGACTACGCGCTCTTGAGCTCCGGTTTCTGCGCGAGCAGGTCGGATTGCTCATTTAGGAGAGTCAAGAACGACTTGATTTCGCTTGGAGCGTCGAGAAAATCGGCGACTTCCTTGAAGCGACGAAACCTTCCATCACGTGAACATTGATTCATATGGTAGAAGACATCCTTCTCCTTTTTCGGTGGGAAGTGATGCAATGATTCGATGCCGGTGGTAATAAGGAGCTCGCTTAGTAACTTCCGTCTCTCTTCAGGCACGTTCGCTCTGTCGAACCTTTCCTTCGCCAACTTTTCGAGCATGACCGCTGTCCGTCGTGCCTCTTTCCCTTCCGTACAACCGCCAGGCTCGGTGTAGTAGTCGTGGAGGAAGTTCTGGTGAACGATTTCAGGGCCGTGCTCCATGAGATACATCCTTTCAACGTCCGAAAGTGTCGGCTTGAGGAGCTCAATCAAATCTTTCGCAATGAAAAACAAATTCAGCTGGTAAGCGCGAATCAGTACTAATTCCATTTCTACTTGCATTTCGTTCTCCTTGAAAAATGTTTTCAGAAATACAACGAGCCTAAACAGCTTGCTCTGTATTGTTATGTATCACGGTATATGTATTCTGTCAACCTTTGCTCCGGAGACAGGATTCGAACCTGTAACCACCTCGTTAACAGCGAGATGCTCTACCATTGAGCTACTCCGGAATATGTTTGCGAACTCCTGCATTCTAACCGAAAAATCATCTATCGCAATGTTAGAATAGGCGCATGGTCGAGCCTCTCTCACTTTCGAGTTCTGTTTTTGAAAACAACGGGCGGATACCATCCAAGTACACCTGCGACGGAGACAGAACATTTTCGCCGCCACTTTCCATTTCGAATGTGCCGAACGGAACGAAGTCCCTCGTGCTGATCGTGGACGACCCGGACGTGCCGAAACAGCTGCGTCCGGACGGAGTATTCGATCACTGGGTGCTCTACAACATTCCCGCCGATACGACAAGCGTTCCCGAAGGCGGCGCAGCCGGCACGGAAGGATTAAATGGCGCCGGAAACACGGGGTACACCGGTCCCTGTCCGCCATCGCACTATGAGCCGAGCGAGCACCGCTACGTGTTCAAGCTCTATGCACTTTCCGACTCGTTATCGCTTCCTGCAGGTGCGACAAAGGCGGAAGTGCTCTCCACACTCGCACCGCATCTCATTGCGGAGACGGAACTTATCGGTCGATATTCTCGAAAATAACGATGTGCTAATTTTTATCCTATAGGACAAAAATTAACACTTTATAAAACTATGTACCTCAAAGTATTCGTAACACCGGGGAGCAAGCGAGAAAGTGTGAAAGAAAAAGATGAGTTGCTCGTCATAACGGTACGAGAGCCTGCGACGGGGAATCGTGCGAACAAGCGTGTGCGCGAAATCGTCGCAGCGCGAGTAGGGAAGACGTTCGGCAACGTACGCATCCTGACAGGACATCATTCGCACGTTAAAATGATAAGCGTTACCAGCTAATCTCTCTCAAGTATGCATATCACCATCAAGGCGACGCATCAGGAACTCACGCTCGCGACACGCGAGTTTATTGAGGGGAAGTTTTCTGCACTTGGGAAACTTATGGCGGGTTCTGCGAGCCCCGCGACACTATCATGCGAAATTGAAGAATCGATTGCCGTCGAGCGTGCCGGCGCCAGATATCGTGCCGAGGGGAATCTCTCCGTTGATGGGAAGCTCTTTCGCGCCGAGGCGGCAAGCAACACGCTCGAGGGCGCGATTGACAGGGTTCGCGATGATTTGATGCGTGAAGTGCGTCGTGCGCGAGGAAAAGAACGCGGGCTCCTGAAGCGCGGAGGTGCCGCGCTCAAGCGAATGCTCCGTTTCGGACGTTAAGCGCCAAAGTTCGTTTCCCGTTTCCCTTCGGGGATGACGCGTTCAATGTTGAATACCCCATTTTTGAACGAGGCTTTTGTTATTTTCATGCGCTTGCCCAGCACCAAATCTGATTTGGTGCTGGGTTTCCCATTTTTGAAAAAGTAGGTGCCGATACTGTCGGCAAATGCACGATATTTATTCCAATTCTCCTCGGCAGGAGCATCGAGCGCTAAAAGTCCATCTTCTTTTTTTAGTTTCTGCGCGCGCGTGGCGAGCGCAGCGTCCTGCGGGATGGGAACTATCTCGCTCGCGATAAATGCCGGAAGAGTATCGGCGAGCAGCTTCGCGCCGAGCGCAATGAGCCGCGGTCGGAGCTCACGAGCGGTTTCATTCGGTGCGATCGCAACCGCTTCTTGTGCGAGGATGTCGCCGGCGTCGAGTTCTCTCACCATTTTCTGTATCGTCACGCCGGTTTCTTTTTCGCCTGCGAGGAGGGCGCTTTCAACCGGCGTCGCGCCGCGATACTTCGGGAGGAGCGAGTAATGCACATTGAGCACACCCTTCGGGAAGGTAGCGATGAGTGTTTCGGGAAATATTTTCCCGTAGGCAACGACAACGGCGTATTCGCATTCGTATGCGCCGATAGCGGCAATAGCTTCCGCGTCCAATGCTTCCGGAGTGAATACCGGAATGCCATGCGCACGTGCGAGAACTTTTGTTTCCGAAGGAGTGAGCTCAAGGCCGCGGCCGCGCCGAGCGTCAGGAGAGGTGACAACGACGGCGGGGACGAAACCGTCTTCAATAAGATGCATAAGCGTATCGCTCGCGACTTTTGGCGTGCCGAAAAATACAAAAGGATGTGAGGAACCGTGCGATACGCGAATAAGATGTTCGGCATGGTCAGTAAAGAGAATGCCATTCAAGTGGTCGATCTCATGCTCAAATATCTGCGCGAGTAAGCCGCTTGCCCCACGCTGCACGTGCGAGCCATCAGGGCGCCGCGCTTTGATGGTTACGCGCTCATGCCGCGTGGTCGTCCCATAGACGCCATGGACCGAGAGGCATCCTTCGTCGGCCTTCGCGCGTTTACGTGACGTCTTCACGATTTCTGGATTCACATACACCTCGACCTCGGGCAGTCGTTCCGGTAATGACACACCCTTCGGGACATTTGCCGGAGGAGGGAAGGTCCGATCCTTTCGCACGATGAAGAGCCGATACGAAACGCCAATTTGGGGTGCGGCAAGTGCGACCCCTTCGGGGAAGGCATCGAGCGCTTCGGACATATCGCCCACAAGATGCACGAGCTCGCTTGTACCAAAAAGATTCTCCGGCACCGGCTTCGCCACCTCACGCAACACTGGTGCGTCATCCTGCACGATTTCTTTCATGTGGCGAACTATACCAAAAATTAGAGTGGAGGGTGCTTCGTCGGGTCCAGTTCCCACCAGAATTTTTTGCTGAAATTCTTTGCTTGGCTGCAGACGCTCTTGAGGTAATAGAGATCCTTGGTAGGTATTTTCTCCAATACCGTACCGAGATGCGCCATGGTTATCGGCGCGAGCCCGTCCTGCTTGCGCGAATAGTTCAAATGCCGCTGGAAAAAATGCATGAGCTCGCCGCGTTCGGTCTTCCGCTTCCGTCCCTTCGGCGCTTCCGCCGCTTTCTTCCTGATGTCGGGGAGAATCTCGCTGATAGATTTCATGTCGCCTCGATGGAGGCGCCGAGCTCTTGGAGGCGCCGGACGATGTTTTCGTATCCGCGATTGATACTGTACACATTGCGAAGTGTGGAGTGTCCCTTTGCGCCAAGCATCGCGACAAGGATGATGGTTGCGGGGCGCAGTGCCGGCGGGCAGATAACCTCTGCCGCCTTCAGGTCTCGCGGGCCCTCGATGGAGATGCGATGCGGGTCGTGAAGGTTCGTTATCGCACCGAGACGATCGAGCTCTGTGTAATAAATCGCGCGTTTCTCATATGACCAGTCGTGAATAAGTGTCGTGCCCTTAGCTTGTGTCGCGATGACGGCGAAGAAGGGAAGATTGTCGATGTTGAGCGCGGGATAGGGGCGCGCATGGATTTTTTCAGGGAAGGCGACGAGCTCGGAGGGCAGGATTGAAATATCAGCGAGTTTCGTGATGCCATTTTCCGATACACCCGCATCAGTAACGGTGAACCGTAGGCCCATCTTCTCAAGCACAAATAATTCCACCTCGAGAAATTCAATAGGCGCCTTGAGGATGGTGAGCGCGCTCTTGGTCACCACGGTGGCGGTGATGAAGAACATCGCATCGGTCGGATCCTCGGCAACGGCGTACTCGATATCTTTCTGTATGTCGGCTACGCCGGTGACGGTGAGCACGCTCGTGCCGACGCCCTTGATCCCGACGCCGAGCGCTTTGAGGAATCCGCAGACCTCCTGCACCTGATAGTTCGCCGAGGCATATTTAATAGTCGATGTGCCGGGGAGCTTCGCTGTGGCAAGCAGTGCATTAATGGTTGCCGTGTCGCTCGCTTCGTAGAGAATTGCAGTAGCAGGCGTCAGAGCGCTGTGGCGGATATGGTACCGGTCGGTTAAGGTTTCGATCGAAACACCAAATTTTTCGAGCACCCAGAGATGCTGGCGCACCGAGCGAAGCCCGAGCGTACAGCCGCCCGATTGCGGCAATTCAAAATCTTTGAAGAGATGGATCAGTGAACCGATGAACATAAGAATACTACGCGTCTTGGTCGCCGCGTCTCGATCGATGAGCCCGACATCGATTTTTTCTGGCGGAGTGATGATGACACTCGAACCCTCCCACACGGCATCGACACCGATCGAACGAAGCACCTCAATGAGCCGATTCACCTCCTCAATTTTCGGCATTTGGTGGAGTGTCGTCCGGCCGCGGTTCAGGAGTGAAGCGGCTAAGAGAGCAACGGCGCCGTTCTTGGAGCGGCTCGTTTCCACCCTTCCAGAGAGTTGTTTGCCGCCCTCAATAACGAAATTCATTTCTCCTTGCATGGGGACATACTACCACTTATGATGGCTTCAATGTCCTTCTTTTCTCCCAAGCTTGGCATTGACCTCGGGACCACGAACGTGCTCGTCTTCGTACCCGGGAAGGGAGTCGTTATCAACGAGCCATCGGTCGTCGCCGTCGGTAAGGCACACGGTAAACACGGCGGCAATAAGATTCTTGCTATCGGTACGGAAGCGAAGCGGATGATCGGCCGCACGCCGGAGGACATCATCGCGTATCGCCCGATGAAAGACGGTGTTATCGCGGATTATCGCGTCACCGAGGCGATGCTCCGTTATTTTATGAAAAAAGCGCTTGGTCGAAATCCATTTAAGCCGACGATGCTTATTTCGGTGCCCGCCGGAGTGACCTCAACCGAGAAACGCGCCGTCATTGAAGCGGCGCTGAAAGCCGGTGCAAAAAATGCGTATGTGGTGAAAGAGCCGATACTCGCGGCCATCGGCGCGGGCATTCCCATCCATGAACCGATGGGGCGCATGGTCGCGGATATTGGTGGGGGCACGATAGACGTTGCCGTGATCTCGCTTGGCGGCATTGTGGCGTCCACGAGCGTGAAGTGCGCGGGCGACCGCCTCGACCGCGCGATTATCGACCACGTGAAGAAACAATATAATCTCGCCATCGGCGACAAGACCGCTGAAGGCATCAAGATACAAATCGGTGCGGCGGTACCGATGAACGAAGAACTCTCTATGTCGGTCAAAGGGCGCGACCACCTCTCGGGGTTACCGCGCACCATTGAGCTCTCGACGAACGACCTCGTACAGGCGATGGCGCGCGAACTGCGCGAAATGACGCACGCGATACGTAAGGTGCTCCAGGACACGCCGCCCGAGCTCGCCGCCGATATCATCGACAATGGCATCATACTCACCGGCGGCTCCTCGCAGCTTCGCCAGATGCCGGAACTTGTCTATCGCCGCACGGGAGTTATCGCGAAGCTTGCAACGGATCCGTACTACTGCGTCGTGCGCGGCACGGGCATCGCGCTCCAGCATTTGGATACCTACCAAAAAAGCATTTTGGCGAAGCAATGATACGGCATCACGCGTTTGTTATTGAAACAGAAGCAGAGGAGGGAATAGCGGCTGCGCAGGCGTGGGCGGAACGGGAGTTAGGAATGAAGGTGAAAGGGAATCCTGACGTTGTTGTTCTGCGCTACGGACTCTTCTCGGTCGAAGATGCGCGGCGAGTTTCTGAACTCGCCGCGCGCGTCTCTTTTACGGGCGAGCATAAAGTGCTCATCATCGCCGCGAGCCGTGCGTATCACGAGGCACAGAACGCGCTCCTAAAACTTTTTGAAGAGCCGCCGCAGGGCGCCTACCTCTTTTTCGTCTTGCCGACTTTGGGCGGTCTCCTCCCGACACTCCGCTCCCGCGTCCAGGGACTGTCCTTATCTTCATCCGGTCGGACAAGAATAAGGATATCGGAAGTAGCGGAGGAGTTTTTGAAGGCGAATAAAGAAAAGCGGAGCTCGATAATTAAAAAGCTTACGAGCGGCAAGGATGAAGAAGAACGGCGCGAAAATCGCGAAGAAGCGATTGCCATTCTAAATGGTGTCGAACAGGCGGCATATGCGGCGGTGAAAAAAAGACGCGGCGGCTCCGCCGCCGCGCTCCTCTCGGATATCGCGACGTTGCGCAGCTACCTCTACGACCGCAGCGCGCCCGTGCGGATGATCCTCGAACATCTTTCACTCGTCATTCCGAAAGGTTTGATATAATGCGTTCACAGTGGCCTACGATTTTTCAACATTGAAAGCACACATCAAAGAGACCGAAGAGTGGCTCGCACGCGAGCTCTCGGGAGTCCGCACCGGCCGCGCGACGCCAACTTTGCTCGACGCGGTGAAACCAGAGGCATATGGCACTCGCACGCCGCTCCGCGAGCTCGCGAGCGTGTCGGTAGAGGATGCGCGAACGCTTCGCATCATTCCCTGGGATAAGACGCTTTTGAAGATAATTGAAAAGGGTATTGCCGACGCCGACCTTGGCGTCGGCGTCTCAACCGATGACCAAGGGCTTCGCATTTCTTTTCCCGAACTCACGAGCGAGCGGCGTACTCAACTCTCGAAGATAGCGGGAGACAAAACCGAACAGGCGAAAGTAACACTCCGCTCCCACCGCACCGACGCGCTCAAAGCGCTTGAAGCGGCGGAGAAAGTGGGCGGCATGGGGAAAGACGAATTCGCACGCCTGAAAATTGAACTGCAGAAACTCATTGACGCGGGCAACGAAATACTCTTAAAGACCCTCGACAAAAAGGAGACCGAGATTGCACAGTAAAATGGAAATTCTCATTTTTATTGTCGTTATCGTTGCGCTCATCGTGGTGCATGAGTTCGGGCACTTTGTCGCGGCGAAGCTGTCGGGGATGCGCGTGGACGAATTCGGGCTCGGATACCCGCCGCGCGCGCTCACCATCGCGAAGAAGGGAGAGACTATATATACCCTCAACTGGCTGCCCTTCGGGGGATTCGTGAAGATTTACGGAGAAGATGGGAAACTACCTGATACCGCACCTGACCCTCGTTCATTTTCATCGCGCCCGCGCATACTTCAGGCACTCGTGCTCGTTGCCGGCGTCACGATGAATCTTCTCTTCGCCTATGTGCTTATCACCAGTGCGCTTATCGCGGGCACGCCGCGCGCGCTCGCAGATGCTGAAGTCGCAACGGCCCAACAAGTAGAACTCGCGGTGGCCAATGTCCTTCCAGACTCACCAGCCGCCCAAGCGGGACTCTCACCGGGAGATATCATTCTTTCGGCTGAAGACGGGCACAACGTCTTCTCGGGGACGGACCCGGTAGCATTCACAAAATTCGTTTCGAACGGTGGAGGAAACGCAACCATCGCGCTCTCGGTGCGGCATTCGGGCGGGAAAGAAACGGTGCTGTTTGCGCGACCGACAACGGGTGTCATCGCCTCGGACCCGTTGCGTCCTGCTCTCGGCGTCGAAGTCGCCACAATCGGTGTTGTGCCGCTCTCGTTTGGCGCCGCAGTCGTAGAGGGAGCACAGCTCACGTGGGAAGCGACAAAACTGACCGCTGTCGGACTTTGGTATTTCTTCTCCGGTGTCTTCACACTCTCGGCGGACCTCTCGCAAGTCGCGGGGCCGGTCGGCATCGCAGGGGCCGTTGGCGCCGCCTCGCTTCAGGGCATGGGGTATCTCTTTTCGATTATGGCGATTATTTCCATCAATCTCGCGCTCATTAATCTCATCCCCGTCCCGGCGCTCGACGGCGGGCGACTCCTCTTCGTCATCATCGAAGGCATCATTCGCCGCCCTATCAAACCTGCTATCGCGAACGGTATCAACACCATTGGCTTTGTCTTCCTCATCCTCCTTATGGTCGTCGTCACCGCCCACGACATCTTCAAAATTGTCGGTTAGGTAAAGAGGTCAAACCTCTTTACCAAATAGGATATTCTTTTTTTACGTATCAAAAGTAACCCACGACCGTGGTAAACATTTGATATGACACAACTATCCAACTATCCACAACTTGTCGCTATAGCTACAAGTCTTGGATAGTCGATTTTACTTACTAAATCGTCTCATTGTCTTGCCCACGACATCTTCAAAATCGTCGGGTGAGTGAACTTGACAGTCTAGTTAGATAATGTAGCCTATAGGCCAGACAGAAGGTTAGGAATTCTCCTAACCACAAGACGAAAGAGGCTACAAAATGCCGCGCAATCTCGTATTTCTTCTCTGGATGTTGGGGTTTCCACTGATTGGGGTATTAACTGAGCTGAATTTACATTTTTTCGGCTCTATGCTTACCGCTGAGGATAGAGGAATGATCGTCGTCTTCATCTTCACCCTGGTGTTTTTCGTCATAATTTGGTTCTACGTGGGCTCCATCCTGTACGAGGAGGAACCCTCCAAGCCCGAATGAAGATGTCTCAAGTGCAAGAGCAAGAAGGCCCCGACCGTGATTGGGGCTTTTCCTTTTCTATTTGTTGTGGCGTATACTATTGTCCATGCGACAGTCACGGCTGTTTACGAAAGCGCGGCGGGAGGCGCCTGCGGACGAGGTCGCCAAAAACGCGCAACTCTTGGTGCGTGCGGGCTACATCCATAAAGAGATGGCGGGCGTCTATTCTTACCTCCCTCTCGGCCTGCGCACGTTGAATAATATCGTGCAGATTATCCGCAAAGAAATGAACGCCATCGGCGGCCAGGAACTGATACTGACCGCGCTTCAGGACAAAGAACTCTGGTCGCGTACCGACCGGTGGGACGATGACAAGGTTGATAATTGGTTCAAAACATCCTTTAAGAACGGAGGGGAGACGGGACTCGCGATCACGCACGAAGAACCGCTGACCCGCATCATGACGGAACACATTTCTTCGTATCGCGATTTGCCGGTATACACATACCAATTCCAAACTAAGTTCCGTAACGAGTTGCGCGCAAAGTCGGGTATCATACGCGGCAAAGAATTTTTAATGAAGGACCTCTATTCTTTTTCAAAAGACGAGGCGGAACATCAAGTGTTTTATGACAAGGCGCGCGCCGCGTATGTAAGAATATTTGAGAAAGCGGGCGTGGGCGACCGAACGTATGTAACCTTCGCCTCCGGCGGCATCTTCAGCGAATTTTCCGAAGAATTTCAGACGGTGTCGGAAGCGGGCGAGGACACCATTTTTATAGATGAAAAAAAACGTATCGCGATTAATAAAGAAGTCTGCACCGACGAGACACTTGCCAAGCTCGGGCTCAAGAAAGAAATTCTTGTGGAGAAGCGCGCCATTGAAGGAGGGAATATCTTTCATCTCGGCACCCGTTTTTCCGAGTCTCTTGGCCTCTTGTATACGGATGAAAAAGGCGCTCGCACGCCGGTCGTGATGGGTAGTTACGGTCTTGGCCCGACGCGGCTCATGGGTATCATCGTTGAAGTGCTCGCCGATGAGAAGGGACTTGTCTGGCCGGAGTCGGTTGCGCCGTTTCCGGTGCACCTCGTCTCACTTGGAAAGACGGGAGACGACATTTCTAAAACGGCAGACGCGTTGTATAACGATTTGACGAAAGCGGGCATCAAAATCCTCTACGACGACCGTGACCTGCGCGCGGGCGAGAAATTCGCCGAGAGCGATCTGCTCGGTATGCCAAAACGCATTGTGGTCGGTAAAGATGCCGTGGCAAGCGGCGACTTCGAAGTGGTGGAACGCGCGACCGGTAAGGTCGTGAAGATACCGCGTGCTGAACTCGTATCAGAGCTAGTGCCTAACGCCTAGTGCCTATTTCTCATGCCCCGATTCTCAAAAAATCTACTCTTTAGCAACGATATCGCGATTGATTTGGGAACTGCCAATACGCTCGTATATGTGCGCGGCCGCGGCCTCGTCATCAACGAACCCTCGGTGGTGGCAGTCAACGACAAGACCCACCAGATCGTCGCGGTGGGGAAAGAGGCGAAGACCATGCTCGGCAAAACGCCCGCGCACATTCGCGTTGTGCGCCCGCTCTCTCACGGCGTCATCTCCGACTTTGAAGTAACGGAAGAGTTGCTCACGTACCTCATCAACAAGGCGCAGAACAATCGCGTGCGATTGTTTGGTCCGCGGGTCGTGATAGGAGTCCCGACGGGCGTGACGAATGTGCAGAGCCGCGCGGTGCGCGACGCGGCGAAAAACGCGGGCGCGCGAGAGGCGATTATTCTTGAGGAAACGGTTGCGGGTGCGATTGGCGCGAAGCTGCCGATCAACGAAGCGGTCGGCACGATGGTGCTCGACATTGGCGGCGGCACGACCGACATTGCGGTCATCGCACTCAAAGGCGTCGTTGCAGCCAAAAGCTCGCACGTTGCTGGCGACCGCTTCAATGAAAACATCGTTGACTTTGTGCGAAGCGAATTCAAGCTGGGCATCGGGGAGCGTACCGCCGAGGACGTGAAAATAGCGATCGGCGCGGTCATACCGCTTTCGGAAATCCTTAGCAAAAGCGTTCGCGGCCGCGATTTCGCGACGGGGCTCCCACGGGAAATAACACTCACTGATGCGCACATTCGAGAGGCCATTGCTCCCTCGCTTGATGCACTTATGGATACGATGAAAGAGGTCATTGAAGCGACGCCGCCCGAGCTGCTCTCCGACGTACTCCAACACGGGGTGACCGTCTTCGGCGGCGGTGCACTTCTGCGTGGATTGCCCCAGATACTCGCGAAAATGCTCGGTGTGCCGGTACGAGTGACGCCGGACCCCCTCACGGCGGTGGTGCGAGGAGCTGGTGTCGTGACCGAAGATCCGGCGCCGTACGCAGATTTCTTTATCGATGAAGAGGACATTCTTAGTGAGGCGTAACGCGCTCTTGTCGTCGACGCATTTTTCGTGGGGCGCTGCCGCGCTTGCTTTCGCCGTACTCGTGCTTTTCGTGCGACTTCTCGCCCCCAACCTTTTTTGGTATGTCGCTACGCCGGTGTTCAGGAGTGCGGACGCACTCGCGACACAAGGCCATAGTCTTCTTTCGAGATTTGGCGATGCTACGCTTCTTGCCGCGCAGAATGAACAACTCGCGCATCAAAATGTGGTACTCGCGAACGAGAACCAAACACTTTCCCAAAAGGTGGAAAGCCTTTTGGCTCTTCTCAATCCTTCCGCAACTGCCCGAAACATGAAAGGAATTCTTGCGGGGGTCATCGCCCGTCCGCCAGAAAGCCCCTACGACACGCTCGTGGTCGCCGCCGGCGCTGAAGATGGTGTCGTACGAGGCCAGGAAGCGTTTGGACCGGGAGGAGTGCCGCTCGGCGTCGTTGGAGCGGTCCTCGCTCATTTCTCGCGCGTCACACTTTTTTCAGCACCCGGTAGAACGACGAATGGCTGGATTGGCCGCGAGAATCTGCCGCTCACTATTGTTGGCGCCGGAGGCGGAGCATTCCACGCGTCTGTCGCGCGTTCCGCAGGCATCGCGGTAGGTGATACCGTTTTTGTGCCCGGGCCGGGGAAACTCCCAATCGGCGTCGTGTCACGTATCGACAGCGACCCTTCCTCTCCCGTGGTAATACTGCGCATTATGCCGACGTTAAACCTCTTTTCGGTTACGTGGGTCGAGCTGCGTGATACCGGTATCGAACTTCTTCGTTCTTTTCAAGAGGCAACCTCAACTCGGATATGATACGCGGAATACTCACACTCGGTACGTTCATTTCAGTCATATTCTTCCCTTGGCCGCTCACGGTCCTTCTCGCCCTCGTCTCTTCACTTGGAGAACCACTCGTGCCCTTGGCTGCCGGCCTCTTTGTCGATACGTTGTATTACTCTCCACAGGCGAGCCTCGCGCCGTTCTTCACCCTTCTCGGGGCTCTCGCGACCGGTGGAGCGTTCTTCGTGCGCAGTCGAATGAGAACAGGTACTATACGGTGATGGTGTGGCGGCGCAAAGAACGACAAGATCCAGAAATTGCTCCTGACGAAATATTTCTTGATGCGTCAAACGCACCCGCGTTCGATCGCGCCCGTTTCGAAGGACGCCTCGAAAAACCGCTTTCGCACGGGACGTTCCTCTCACTTACCGTCACGCTCGCGATCGTGTTTCTTACGCTTATCGTTCGTTTGTGGAATCTCGAAGTTACTAACGGCGTTGCCTTTGCGGCGCAGAGCGCGCATAACAGCCTCGCCGTTACCATGCTCTTCGCGCCACGCGGAGTTATCACTGATTCCCGTGGCGTCGTGCTTGCCGAAAACGTCGAAAAAGAAAATGGCAGCATCGCGCGCCAGTATCCGGTTTCCTCACTGAGCCAAATACTAGGATATGTTTCGTATCCAAAGAAAGACGCTCACGGAGTTTATTACGATAGTGACGAAACGGGTCTCACGGGCATCGAAGCGAAGTACAATACACTGCTTGCCGGGAAGAACGGTCAACTGCTGACCGAGACGGATGCGCTCGGCCGGATTCGCTCCGAAGGAACCATCGTTCCCGTAGAGAACGGAGAAGCCCTCCAACTCTCCGTTGACGCGAACCTCAATCGGCTGTTCGCGCGCGCGATCACAAATACGGCGCGTGCCAGTCACTTTATCGCCGGAGCGGGGGTCATTTTGGATACCCACACAGGAGCGGTGCACGCGATCGTCTCCTATCCGAGCTTTGACCCCACGGTCATGATGAACGGCGGCCCCGCGAGCACCATCGCAGCGTATAACGCAGACCCGGGGCGGCCCTTTCTTGACCATGTGGTACAAGGCGTGTACGCGCCGGGCTCTATCGTGAAGCCGTTTATCGCCTCGGGAGCCTTGACCGATGGACTCATTACTCCGAACACGATCATCGATGACCCCGGATTTCTCTCACTGCCGGACCCGTACCATCCGGGAAAAAAATTTATCTACAAAGGATGGAAGGCGCTCGGCCCCGTCGATGTGAAAAAAGCAATCGCGTGGTCATCCGATATTTTCTTTTACACGGTTGGCGGCGGTTTTGGAAATCAGAAGGGTCTTGGTATTGAACGGCTCAATTACTGGTATCGACAGTTTGGTTTTGGCACGACGACCGGTATTGATCTTTTGGGGGAGGCGAGCGGGCTCGTCCCGACCCCCTATTGGAAAGAAGAAACTTTCAATGAACCGTGGTATCTCGGCGACACCTACTTCACGGCGATCGGGCAGTACTCGGTGCAAGTGACGCCGATACAGGCGGCACGTGCGACCGCTGCGGTCGCAAACGGCGGAAAATTATTCACCCCAACCTTGCGTGCAGGACAAGTGCCGTCGTACGTAAAAATCCCTGTTGATGGTAATGCACTCGCCGTCGTACGCGCGGGTATGCGGCAGAGCGTCACGAGCGCGCTCGCCCAGGCCGTCAATCTTCCGTACGTGGCGGTCGCGGCAAAGACGGGCACCGCCCAGACAGGTTCGAGAAACCAATATGATAACTCGTGGGTAACGGGATTTTTCCCGTATGAAAATCCTCAATATGCGTTTGCCGTCGTCTTGGAGCGCGGACCCGCAGGTACGGGTGAACGGGCAGTGAATGTGATGCGAGACCTTTTTGAATCGCTCTATGCCGAAAACTCTCCGTACGTCGGTGGCACCGCGACGACAACAACCCAATAAGACTTGCGCTTTGGAATGGGGCACGTACAATGCCCTCACTACGTTATGCCCGGTAGGACAAAACGGCATCGTGCCATTTGCTCCAACCGAGCGGTAATATGTAATTAAGAACAATTTATAATTATGAACGTTATTGGAATAATCAGAATAGGTGGCACAAGGAGCAATGCCGTTTTGTCCTAACCGGGTATGACTGATGTACAAGAGACCGTTGTCTCGCAGGAGAAATTTGACGAGATGGTGAAAGAGCTTGAGCATCTGAAGACGGTGCGTCGCACCGAGATTGCCAAGAATCTCGAGTACGCGCGCTCGCTCGGCGACCTTTCTGAAAACGCCGAATACCAAGAGGCGCGCGACTTGCAGGCCGCCACCGAAGAACGCATCAAGAAGCTCGAGGAATTAGTGAAATACAGCAAAATCACTACCGACAATAAAAAGAAGAACGAAGTCGGTTTCGGTTCAACGGTGTCGATTAAGAAAGAGGGAAGCTCTGATGTGCATGAATACATCATCGTTGGCGGCGAAGAGGCCGATATGCGCGTGAAAAAGCTCTCGCACGTCTCCCCGCTCGGGTCTGCCCTGATGGGCAAGAAAAAGGGCGACGTGTTCACGTTTGAAACGCCGAACGGCAAGCAAACATATACAATCGAGAAGGTAGTCTAAGGAATATAATGGTACGATAGCCACATGTTGTGGGCCGATCGCATAGCGGGCGAAATACGAAATACGCGAAAGCCGCGAAACGGAAAAACGTTCCTTATTCGCGACGAGAAGACCATGTCGGGCAGGGTTCACGTAGGAGCCATGCGCAGTGTTGCTGTGCATGGTCTTGTGGGAGAAGTTCTTTCTGAATACGGTATTCCAAACGAGTTTAAATATGAATTCAATGATTTCGATCCTTTTGACAATGTTCCAGCATACCTAGATCAAGAAAAGTTTAAAGAACATCTTGGCAAGCCACTCTATGCTGTCCCCAGTCCAGAAGCTGGTTTTAAGAATTACGCCGAATATTTTGGCGATGAATTTGTCGGTGTGCACAAAAAAGCTGGCTTCACCCCGAACTACTATCGTGCGACGGAACTGTATCAATCGGGGAAGATGGATGCGTGTATCAAAACTGCGCTCGAGCAGGCGAGTGATATTCGTCGTATTTTGAAAGTAGTTTCGGGTTCCGAAAAAGATGAGTCGTGGCTGCCAATTTCCATTGTGTGCGAAAAATGCGGAAAGATGATGACAACACGCGCGTATGAATTCGACGGAGAGACTGTCGCATACTCCTGTGATCGTAATCCGGACGAGGCAAAGAGTTGCGGGCATACGGGGCGCATTGCTCCGTGGAAAGGTACGGCAAAACTATTTTGGAAAGTGGATTGGGCGGCAAAATGGATCGCACAGGACGTCGACATCGAGGGCGGGGGCAAGGACCATTCCACAAAGGGCGGCTCACGCGACGTCGCGAATCACATCTCGCGCGACGTATTCGGCTATGAGCCTCCCTTCGATATGCCCTATGAGTTTTTTCTGGTCGGCGGGAAGAAGATGTCCTCTTCGAAAGGCCGCGGTACGAGCGCTAAAGACATGTGCGACCTTTTCCCGCCGCAAATTTTTCGTCTCGCGCTTATTGGAAAGGATATTCGGGAACAAATTGATATAGACCCCACGGGCGAGTCGGTACCTCGTATGTACGATTGGTATGACGAATTAGCTCTTGGCGTGCGCGAAGGGAAGGATGATGATTACTCGCGGCTCTACGCACTCTGTGAGCTTCCCGAGAATCGCGCGGCACTTTCGGCACCGTGGCAGATGCGATTTCGCGAAGTGGCGTTTATCGTACAAATGGCACACCTTTCGCTTGAACATGAAGCGGTGCGGGCGAAAGGCAGTGCGCTGACTGAAGATGAAGAACGCGCACTCCTGGAGCGTGCGCGATATGCGAAGTTCTGGCTCGCCACCTATGCGCCCGCAGAATTCAAATATGAATTACAAAAAGAAATGCCACAGATAGAGCTTTCTGATACTCAAAAAAAAGCACTCGCTGTGCTCGCTGAATATCTACAAGCTGGCACACGTTCGGGTGAAGACATTCATTCGCGTCTTCATGAAATGAAAACGGAAATCCCTATACAACCGAAAGAACTTTTCCAAGCAATTTATCGTATCTTCCTCAACCGCGATTCCGGCCCTAAAGCGGGCTGGTTCCTCGCCGGCCTTCCGCGCGATTTCGTCATCGCGCGCCTCAACGAAGCGATCCAGTAGCCCCTTAACTGGTTTACAGGTGGGGATAACTCTGATTAGGGGAGTGGGGGGAAGTGGCATATACTCCAGTAATGGTGAGTTGGAGTGGGAAGCGGAGTGGTGGCCGCCTCTCGCTCACGAGCCATCTTCCCTATGTTCCTCGGAGAATACCTACATACTTTTGATTCTAAAAATAGGATTTCGGTCCCTTCGAAATTCCGGAAGGATCTGGGCCGCGTCGTTATCGTAACGCGCGGCCTTGATCATTGTCTCAATGTCTATTCGCGCAAGGTGTGGGAAAAGGAAGCGCGCGCGTATGCCGCCGATATAAATGGGAGCGCCGCGCGCCGCGGTCTCGCGCGCCTCTTTCTCGCAGGTTCTTTTGAAGCTGACGTCGACCGCTCGGGCCGTGTGCTCATTCCCGAAAATCTGAAATCATTCGCCTCGATCAAAGAGAAAGCGATTATTGCCGGCGTTGCCGATCGCGTTGAGATCTGGGAGGAAAGCGCCTGGAAGAAATATTCCGCCGAGATAGAACGCGACGCCGATACGTTTGCCGAAGCACTCGGCGACGACAAGAAATAGTATGGAAGCCCGTCACGACAGCGTGCTTATGGACGAAGTGCTCAAAGCACTCTCCATTACGCCAGGCGATACGGTCGTGGATGCGACCATCGGCGGGGCGGGGCATTTTGCGGCATTTCTTGCCGTTCTCGGCGCAGGAGGCATTCTTATCGGTATTGATGCCGATCCCGCGGCGGTCGGGCGAGGGCGCCGTGTGTATGCGGACGATCGCAGGACCGACCGTCCGACCGCGCACGTAGTCAATGACAACTTTCGTAATCTCTCCCGCATTCTGGAGCGGCTCGGGGTCGGTCCAGTTAATGCCGTACTTTTCGATCTTGGATGGAGCGGGTACCAGATCGCCGCGCCGCGCGGCTTCTCTTTCCAGAACGAAGAACCCCTTCTCATGACCTATGAGGAGGGCGGGGAAACCGCAGCGGATATCGTGAACAGTTCTTCAGAAAAAGCGCTGGCCGATATTATCTTCACGTATGGCGAAGAACGTTTTGCGCGCTCTATCGCGCGCGCGATCGTCGCGGCGCGCGCGAAAGAACGCATCCTCACGACCAACGTGCTGGTCGATGCCATTCTCGCTGGTACGCCGCGTTGGTACCACGAGCGAAACATTCATCCGGCAACGAAAACCTTTCAAGCGCTCCGCATTGCGGTGAACGATGAACTCGGATCGCTTCGCGAAGGGCTTGCCGCCGCACTTCGCGCACTCGCACCGCTCGGACGTCTCGCGGTTATCTCCTTTCATAGCATTGAAGATCGCATGGTGAAGATTGCGTTGCGTGATGCCGTAGATGCGGGGTTGGGGACGCTGGTGTCTAAAAAACCGATAGTGCCGAAGCGCTCCGAAATCCTTAAAAATCGCCGCGCACGAAGCGCGAAGCTACGCGTTTTTGAGCGGGTTCAGGCGGTCTACGCAGAACACGCTGACTCCTCTGCCGCTATTCCTTCCTATGCGTAACCCATTCTCTCGTTTCATCAGCATCTCTCCCGTGTCACTGTGCGGCGGCATAGTTGCGGTGCTCGTCGTTTCTTACATCGGCCTCATCGCTGTCGTTATGAGCTATGCGGCGCTCACCGTTGAATTTTCGCAATCGGTCAAGAACGTTGAGGCAACAGTCGCAACACTCGAATCGGAGTACCTTGCCATCGTGGCCAACATCACCACGACCGATTACACCGCGAAAGGGTATACGCTGCCTATCGCAAAGACATTCGTGCCGGCGAAGAGCGTGACGGCGCTGCGATAGTTCGGTATATGCGCGCGCAGTTCCGCTCCCGCATCCGTTTCATTCTTTTTTTCCTCATTCTCGCTGCGCTCGGCATTCTGCTGCGCCTCTATTTCGTCCAAATCGTGCACGGGCAAGCCTATAGCGATAAGGCCGACCGCCAGTTTGCGTCGAGCGACAGCAGACTTTTCGATCGGGGAGCGATTTATTTCACCCGCAAAGACGGTACGCTCATTTCTGCGGGAACGCTCGAGACGGGCTTCCTTGTTGCAATAAATCCTCAAGTGCTTAGTGACCCCGAAACCGCGTATGCGGCGATAGCTGCTGCCACTTCTTCAATCTTTATTACGCGCGACGCCTTTCTTTCCGCGACCGCGAAGAAAAATCAGGTGTATATCGAAGTCGCCCATCGTCTCTCGGACGCGGACGGCATGGCATTCGCGGCAAAGAACATGCCCGGCGTACAGGTGCTGCGCGAACGATGGCGCTACTACCCGGGTAATTCGCTTGCGGCGCAGTCAATAGGCATCGTCTCATATGGCTCGGGCGACACGCTTACTGGCCAGACCGGCCTGGAGAAGATATATGACGGGACGCTGTCGCGTTCGGGGGATTCCCTTTACAAGAATTTTTTTGCGGAACTTTTTTCCAATGTCGGCAATCTGCTCGTGAATGCGAAAGACGCTCGCGAGGGCGATGTCATCACGACCATTGAGCCTGAAGTCCAGATCCGGCTTGAATACGACCTCAAAAAGGTGAATCAGCGGTATTCGAGCAAGGAGTCGGGGGGCATCATCATGGACCCTTCCACGGGAGCAATTCTCGCACTCGCATCATACCCGTCCTACGATGGTAATGATTTACGCAGCGTGGATCCGATGCTTCTTGGTAATCCGCTCGTTGAGCACGTGTATGAATTTGGTTCCATCATGAAGCCGCTTACCATGACTGCCGCCCTTGACGCGGGGGCCGTTACGCCGAACACGACCTATAACGACACTGGTTGTATTACGGTGGACACGAAGCAAATCTGCAATTGGGACCTGAAAGCTCGCGGGGTGATACCCATGCAGCAAATCATTCTGCAATCGCTCAACGTCGGTGCGGCGTGGGTCGCCACGCGACTCGGGCAGGGTACATTCCGCGCGTATTTCACAACGCTGTTCGGGCAAAAAACGGGTATTGACCAGCCGAACGAAGGCCGTTCGCTCTTAGGTAACTTGGCAAAGCCGCAACAGATTGGGTATGATACGGCTGCGTTTGGACAGGGTATCGCGGAAACGCCGATTCAAATGATTCGCGCGCTCGGCGCGCTGGCGAACAAGGGCGCTATGGCACAACCGCACCTTGTAAGCGCGATCCGTCTGAACTCCGGTATCGTGCGGTCTCTCGATTGGAATCAAACAACGCCGGTCTTTTCAGCGACTGCCGCGCGCGAAACAACGCAGATGATGACGGCGCTCGTTGATCAAAAGCTCGAGCAGGGCAGAGCGATGATCCCCACCATGTCGGTCGCCGCGAAGACGGGTACGGCACAGTTGACCGACGGGCGCGGCGGCTATCACTCCAATCGCTTTTTCCACTCGTTCGTCGGTTTTTTCCCTTCGTATAATCCGCGCTTCATTATTCTCCTGTACACCAACGATCCGCGGGGCGTCGAATATGCATCGGAGACCCTCGATGCGACATTCCTTGACCTCGTTCATTTCCTCATTGACTATTATGCGATGCCGCCCGACCGCGGCTTTGCAACCTCGACACCCTCATGAAAAACTTCTTAAAATCTCTTGTTGCACATATACTTGGATTTCTCGCACATGCAGTAGTGCGCCGCTATCATCCGCGTATCGTTATGGTGACTGGTTCAGTGGGGAAGACGTCAACGAAAGATGCTGTTGCAGCCGTGCTTTCCGCGCGTTTCTTTGTCCGCAAGAGCGAAAAAAGTTTTAATACTCAATTTGGCGTTCCCTTTACCATCCTCGGGGTGGAGAATCCATGGAAAAACGCGTTCGCATGGGTTTCGGTCGCGAAGAAAGCGCTCGCGCTTCTCTTGTTGCCGAATCACTATCCGAACATGCTCGTGCTCGAAGTGGGCGCGGACAAGCCCGGCGACCTTGCCCGGATACTGCGTGTCGTAACGCCGGACGCGGTGGTGGTAACGCGACTGCCCCTCATACCTGTGCATGTCGAGGCGTATCCTTCTCCCGAAATGGTTCAGGAAGAGGAATTCTCTCCCGCCTACACGCTTGCCGCCTCCGCACCGCTCATTGTCCCCGACGACGATCCGTATGCACTCGACAACGCCATGCGCACCTCGGCACGGGTCTTTTCATACGGAATGACGCCCCATGCGACCGTGCGTATCAGCGATGTCGGCTTTGATCAATATGAAGGGAAGGTTTCTGGCATGCGGGCGAGCATAGGCACCATTGGCGCACAGGAAAATATTGTGGTGAAGGGTTCGGTCGGAGTGACACAGCTTCTTCCGCTTGCCGCCGCGCTTGCAGCGGCACTCGCCTATGACATATCGCTTGCCGAAGCGGTGAAGACGCTTGAAAGCTATGAAGCGCCACCCGGCCGCGGGCGGCTTCTCGCCGGAAAAAACGGTTCGATTATCATCGATGATTCCTACAACTCTTCACCGGTGGCGGTCGAGGAAGCTCTTAAAACGTTAAAAACATTTCCGCATGCGAAGCGCCGTATCGCCGTCCTCGGCGATATGCTCGAACTCGGACGGTATTCAGTGATGGAACACGAACGCATTGCAGTACTCGCCAGAGAATCTGTCGACCTCATCGTCACGGTCGGCATTCGTGCTCGGGCATTTGCTGCAACGCCTCGGAAAGCCGAAATCGTACAGTATACCGATTCCCGTGCCGCCGCTCGCGAGCTCCCCGCTCTCATTCGCGCAGGCGATGTCATCCTCGTAAAGGGTTCGCAGTCGATTCGCACCGAACGGATCGTGGAAGCATTGCTTGCCGACCCATCCGATATGATAAAACTCGTCCGCCAAGAAAAAGCGTGGAAGAAGAAAATGTGAGCCTAATTATACGAGATTGGAACCTTATTTTCAATCGGATAAAGGGATTTAAGACAATAATTGCTCAAGAAGTGGAAAATTCTTGTATGGTTGGTTGAATTTTTCTGACCCCATATGGCCTTCTCGGTTTACTATAAGTTTTCCCCCTAGGTGTTCTTGCATATATTTTCCTTCTTTGTCATTACATCCCCATGGGTCATTTTCTGAATTTATAAAAATAATATCTTTGACATTATTTTTGATTTTCTCCCAATTATATGTTTCTTGTAATATTGGCTCTGCATCTTTTTCTAATTTCCTTAAGGAATCATCTTCCATTTTATCAAGTGGTCTAGCATAACCCGCAACTAGAATTGCTTTATTAATTTTTATATTTATGTTTTCCAAAATGCTCAAAATTAATGGGCAACTAGAAGAATGTCCAATGATTATGGTTTCATTATTAAAAGTCACATTATTTAAAACAAAAGGTAATTGATTTTTTATATCAGGTGCTTCTGGAAAAGGAAGTTGGGGTGTCCAAACACTGTATCCTTTTCCTTCCAAAAACTTTTTTATAGAAGGTAACCAAAAATGATTTGGTGTGTCTGAACTGCCGTGTAGTAAGATAGCGTCTTTCATATTTCCATTATAGCAAAAAAATACCTCAAAAATCTGTGACCCTACGCGGAATCGAACCGCGCTTCCATCCTTGAGAAGGATGTGTCCTAGCCGATAGACGATAGGGCCGTCTGTGTTTTATAACAAAAAAAGACAAAAGAGGGAAATATAGCTTGTATCAATTTCTATCCTATAGGACAAAAATTAGTACATTATGTAGTGGTAAAAAAAGGCCGGTGTCGCCACACCGGCCGAGTCCCAACTCGTAGGGAAGTCATCAGAAATCGTCCTGAAGTAATTGGCGTTGGTGCCAGTCATGCGCCGCTGCATCGGGATCAACTTTCTTTTTTTTCTTTTCTGTTTTGCTCGCCCGCTTCGAAGCTTCTACGGTGGTGGGCGGAGGCGTTATTGTTTCCCACTCGTCCTTTCGGACAAAGTCCGGATTTCTTTGCAAAAACGCTTTCCGCGACGCGGTAGCTTTCTTCAAGGCTTCCTGTACCTCTTGTTTCCTTGCGTCCATGTTAGATCCCTCCATAGGATTGGACATAATCAAAGTATGACAGATAGCAACGCGCTGTCAATGGTCCTATTGCACGAGGAGGGAATCTACAACCGCCTTGACATCGCCACCATCGGCCTTGCCCTTGAGCTCTTTCATGAGCATTCCAGTGAATTTGCCCCTAAGCGCGGCAAGATTCGCCGCGCCGGGCGACCCACCTTCGGTGGGTATAGCCAGTCCAGCCATTTTTGCCTTCGCGATGGCCATAATGTCTTCGCGGCTCATCATTGAGGGAAGATAGGACTCAATAATCGCCAATTCGGCTTTCTCGGGCTCGACGAGATCGTTACGAGACGCTTTTTCGAATTGTCCAATAGAGTCCTTACGCTGGTTGGCAGCACGCTTTAAGACGATGATTGCCTCATCATCGTTGAGGTATTCGTCAGGTCTCCTCTTTTTGGCGACGACTTCGTTCGTCATCGCGGCAACGAGCGAGCGAAGCGTCCGGAGCTTCACTTCGTCATGTGCTCGGAGCGCGTCAGGAATAGATTTCTTAAGGGTCTCGTGGATCATACAAACATTTTATCATAGAGTATAATTCGGGTATGAGTCTGCTAGCCATTTTTATTCTCATACTTATTGTGGTCATCGTACAGGGCATCGGGCTGTATTTCATATTTCGTCAGCGCAATGCCCAGCCCGAAGAGAGAAGCGGTATAATGCTTCTCCAGCAGCAGATGCAAGAGCTCGCTCGCACGCTCGATGCACGCGTTGCCGAGTCTTCTAAAGCCATGCAGGATAGTGCCCATAAACAATTTTCTGAATCAAACCGGCTTATCAAAGAGATCACCCAGGAGGTTACGTCGGTAAAAGAGATTGGTCGGCAGACGCAAGGGTTCGCCGAGCAGCTGCAAAACCTACAGGACATTTTGAAAAATCCAAAGCAGCGCGGCATCCTCGGCGAATACTACTTGGAAACCGTTCTGAAGAATGTGCTCCCGCCGGGGATGTACCAGATGCAGTACCCATTTAAAAATGGCGAGATAGTAGATGCCGCGGTCTTTGTGAGCGACAAGATAGTCCCCATTGATTCTAAATTCTCGCTCGATAACTACAACCGTCTTGTGCACGCAAGCGAAGCAGAGAAGCCCGCATTTGAGAAAGCATTTGTGAACGACCTCAAGATGCGCATCACGGAGACGGCGAAGTATATTCGCCCCGAAGAAAACACAATGGACTTTGCCTTTATGTTCATCCCGTCTGAAGGCATCTACTATGACCTGCTCACGAACCAAGTGGGCGGCGGCGAAGAAGAGAATCTCATTCAAAGGGCGGCAGGGAAGTGGAAGGTGATTATCGTGTCGCCGACGTCATTTCTCGCCTACCTTCAGACGGTGATGCAGGGATTGAAAGCGCTCAAAATTGAAGAGAAGGCAGTAGAGATACAGCAGAGGGTAGGGGAGTTGGGGAAGCACGTTGCCGCATATGAATCATTTTATAAAAAGCTCGGTGTCTCGCTCGGCACCTCCATTAGCCACTACAACGCCGGCTACAAAGAGCTCGGCAAAATAGACAAGGACGTCTACCGCATCGCCGACACTAAAATTGGCATCGAACCCGAACTCCTCGACAAGCCAGTGACCGAACTCGAATAGCAATCCGCAGAGACAGTTGCATTCTGTACATGTATGTGTACAATAGGATTATGAATACTACATTTACTAAGATGCCCAAGACCATAAGCATCAGCGAATTTCGAGCCACACTCGCTACAAGTCTCAAGAAGGTAAAAAAGACCCCTCTTATCATCCTTGATCGACGTGGAGGCGAGAGTTACGTTCTGCTCTCAATGGAGATGTATAACGAGCTAGTTGATATTCGAACAAGAGCTCAAAAGAATAAAAATCGTAAAGACTCCTATCGGTAAAACTGAAGAACTCTAAGATGATTTTACTGAGGTTTGGTAAAGAGTTATTGCTTGTTGCAAAAGCATCGTTTGTACAACTTCTATATCAGTTTCTCCCTTTAATTCCCTGACTCCTACGAAGACGAAGTTGGTGGGGACTTTCGGAGATATCTTTTTGGTTATCAGAAGCGTTCTCACTTGTGAATCATCAATATAAAGCTTTCCTTTTAAGCAATCCAGAATCGTTTTACTCATATTGTCTACGTCTCTAGTATCATATTCTTTCTTACTCAAGAAAAACTGTATGACAAAAACAACAATTTCCCTTTTTGAAGGAAAAATCGATGAGGCTATAATTTCTGGAGCCAATGTCTTATTGACAACACTTCTGAAGGCCGTGACCTTTTCTTTTTCCCGGTCATCTTGTTTAGAAGGAACGAGTTCAGTTAAACCAAACTTATAATCAAAAGTCGCCATTCGTTAAACGCTACGCGCTCGAAAATGTACACGCACTCTTACAGGCGCTTTTTCTGTAGCAGTAAATTTTACTCTCTCGCCTTCTTTGGTATAAAAGCTAACATTCACAGGCCTGTTCCTGTACTGTGTAGCAATAAATGTGATTGGTTTTGTAGTTCCTTTAGCCATATATATACTTTACATGAATGGAATTAATTTACAATATGATGAATTTGTCATAAATTTAGTTGGAACTAAGATTTTGTGTACCACACTCCCCAAATTAAAAGTGGCAAAAGAGTATAAACTAGATGTTTCGGATTAAATTGATACAAGATAAAGCCAATAATTATCATAAGTACAATCAAAAATATGTACGATAGTATTTTTCCTTTCATGACTACATTCTATCGCATTTCATAGGTTAAGTTTGCTTTTTATACAGGAAAGTGCTAGATTGTGTGGACTATGGAAGTGGCCGTAATCAAGACCGGTGGGAAGCAATACGTCGTCTCAAAAGGTGACACTATCGCTATTGAGAAGCTCCCAGGGGATTTGAAGAAGGGTGACACGGTTGTATTTGGCGAGGTGCTCCTCGTCGACAACGGCTCGGACACGACCATCGGGGCTCCCGTCATTAAGGGAGCCGAGGTCAAGGGCACCGTTGTTCTCGCCGGACTAGGAAAGAAAGTCGAGGTGGTAAAGTACAAGCCAAAGAGCCGCTACTACAAGCGCAGAGGCCACCGCCAGCCGCTTCTCAAGGTGAAGATCGACTCAATTTCGTAAACCAGTCCAAAAAGTCAGTCTGCTTCGTTGCGGATCCTAAACTCGTTTCTCCGGCGTACCACAAAGTACGCCTACGAAACTCGTTTTTCCGCGCCTTGCATACCGACCTTTTAAAGCCGGTTTCTTGATCCGTTCAATATAAAAATAATTTAAAAACAAAATGCAAGTAGGAAGATGGAATCATCAATCATCTAGTGGCAGTTCTCATAGTTCTCGTGGCGGCTTCAACCGGCCGCATTCGCCGCGCCCTCATGAGAAAAGCGCAGACGCTTTCTCACGGGGCAAGCCTGCATATCGTGGCGAGTACGGTGGCAGGTCGTCATACGGGCGCCCGCTTTCGCGCAACCCGCTTCGGCGAGGCAAAGGCTTCGGCGCGTTCGGCGAGACGGAAGCAGAAATTTCGAAGTTTATGAACAAAACGGTTGTGACGACCGAGGAGCCCGTTTTCGTTCCCGAACACACATTCTCCGATTTTGATATCAATCCGCATTTGAAGAAAAATATCATCGCGAAAAAGTACGAACTCCCGACGCCGATCCAGGACAAGGCGATTCCGCACGCGCTTCTCGGCCAAGACGTCGTTGGTCTCGCCGAGACCGGTACCGGAAAGACGGCGGCATTTCTCATTCCGCTCATAGATAAAGTAATTAAGCAGAAGGGTGAGCGCGTGCTTATTATGGCGCCGACGCGCGAGCTCGCTGTGCAAATCGAAAAGGAGCTCGCCGGCTTCGCGCGTGGCTTGGGCTTCCGCGGTATGGTCGCGGTCGGTGGCGCCAACATTGGTCCGCAGATTTCCCAGTTGAAACACAACCCCGCATTCGTCATCGGCACGCCCGGTCGCTTAAAGGACTTGATGGAACGCCGTGCGCTTGACCTCTCCGGCTTTGGCACCGTCGTCCTCGACGAGGCGGACCGCATGCTCGATATGGGCTTCATAGACGATATGCGTTTCATTCTCGGCAAGATGCGCAAGGAGCGGCACACGCTTTTCTTCTCGGCGACGATGGGAAGGGATATTGAGAAGCTTATCGGCGATTTTCTCACGAGCCCGGTTATCATCTCGGTGAAGACGCGCGACACGCCCTCAAGTGTCGACCAAGACGTCGTGCGCATCCCGCGCGGAAAGGATAAGTTTGAAGTACTCGCTGAACTCCTCAAAGACCGCGATTTCAGCCGCGTGCTCGTTTTCGGCCGCACCAAGTTCGGCGTCGAGAAGCTCGCAAAGGCGCTCTCGCGCCGCCACATCTACGCCGAGAGCATCCACGGCAATAAGACCCACGGCGCACGCATACGCGCACTCGAGGCGTTTAAAGCGGGGAAGGTGACGGTACTCGTCGCGACTGACGTTGCCGCGCGCGGTCTCGACATCCCCGCCGTCTCGCACGTCATCAACTACGACCTTCCCTCAACCTACGAGGACTACATCCACCGCATCGGCCGTACCGGCCGCGCGGACATGAAAGGCAAAGCCCTCACGTTCGTTCAGAGCCGCTAAATGAATGATGGACTTACGATGTCTATCATTTGGTGTGGATTGTTGATGATGAACCGGATGGACCGCATGGAGATGAAAGGGAAGGCACTCACCTTCGTTCAGGAGCGGTACTAAAAATTGCTTTATAAAAAAGAAACCCCGGCCGAAGCACAGGGCTTCTCCGGAGCTACTTTAGTGGGGAACGTCTGTGCCCCAGCGGGTGTTGAATGTCCGGTGTACGATCCACGCGCACAGAGGTACCCAAATGAGGCTTGAAAATACGAACCACTGAAATGAATACGATCTCCATGCAACGATTCCAGTCACGAATGCTATCATGACCAATAAACATGACACGACAAGTGCATCGCGGGTCCTTTCGCTTCTATAATCTTGGGACATTTGAATCTCCTTTCCAGGATGACAATCGGCCTCCCGACACCTTTGAAGTAGTACACAGTTAGACTGAATGTGTGTGCGAAATTAATCGTTCAATCAACTGTCGTATGAAATATCATCACCTATCATTTGAAGAGCGGTTTGTCATTGAGATGTTGTATGGAGCAGGATCAAGCGTGCGCAGCATCGCCGGGCTCTTGAGTCGCAGTGTGAACACCATAGCAAGAGAGATTAGACGGAACAGTGTGCACGGAGCGTATGACGCAAAGAAAGCGAAACACAAGTCATATGCCACCCGCTGGCGAGCCAAACAGCAGTGCCTCAAGGTGGCACTGAGCGCCTTCCTCACGATCACGGTCGAAGAGAAACTCAACAAGAAATGGTCTCCCAAGCAAATCAGCGGTCACCTGAAGCGAGAGTACGGCATCATCTGTTCTGGGAAGGCCATATACAAGTTTGCAGAGAGTCGAGGATATGAGAGTCTCTTCTTCTGGGGTTGGAACAACAAGAAAGGCGGAAGAAAGCGGAGTCATTGGAAGCACATACAAGACGGGCGCTCGTATATTGATGATCGTCCCCTACTAGACGGCGCAGGACACCTGGAGATGGACTTCATAGTCTCAAAACTCTCGCCATGGGTGCTTCTGGTGATTGTGGACCGCTATGCAAAGCGTACTTGGGTGAAGAAGTTGCCAAACAGAAAGCGCAGCACTATTCGTGCCGCGCTTTCTGGGATATTGAAGGGTGTTGTTGTTCGAAGTATCACCACCGATAACGACATCGCCTTCACGTGCTGGAGGGAGCTCGAGTACATTCTCCACGCACGTATCTATTTTACCCATCCATACCATTCTTGGGAAAAGGGGCTGGTGGAGAACACCAACCGGTGGATACGGTGCTTCGTACCAAAACGGAGAGATATTGAGTCGGTGACTGAGGAAGAACTGTATGAAATACATGCCTTTTTGAACGACCGACCGAGGGAGTGCATTGGCTTTAGAAGTCCGCGGGAGTATTATGAAAATCTAACTGCGAGTGTACTACTTGAGGGGTAGCTGAAGGAAAGAGCATCAGTCTTCATATATACCAGACTTATAGAAATTAGCGAGACTTGCTGGTGGAAGCATTTGACTTTTTATAATAATGGCGTTATTCTACAGTTCGGTTTTTGGTCATTTCCCGCCGCACACTCGCGGCTCAACAAAAGAGAGGTAGGTGCTTTATGTTTATGTCATCCGGAACGGTTATGGCGCTTTTGAGCGTTGGTCTCATGGTCCTTGTAGTGGTTCTGGCAACAGTTGACGATATGTTGCTGCCCTCACAGATGATGCAGCAATACAAGGTCGGCTTCCCCCTCATTGCCAACGGCGCAATATGGGGGAACCTTGTCATCCTATCTGCAGCCCTATATGTCATTGGGGCGTATTCGGACCAATGGAGCGGCAAGGAAATATTAGTGATTCTTGTCTTAGGGATGGCAATAAGCTACGCGCTGTTCCACTTCGTCTATCTGCAAGGCAAGTTCCCCGACGCGTTAGCTGGCGGAGGTAGGCCTATCTCGCCGGCAGGCTGGGTAACAATGCTTTACAGTGGTGCGGTCATTGCCGCTATCCTCTTGTTTTACTTCCGAACCAATGCGACGTATTTCGACATCGTGATAGTTGGGATTCTTCTCGCCATGTATATTCCGATAGCGAACCATCTCGTGCTCGAGTGGCTGAACAACTTGTACTACTTCGTGTGGTGCCCGGACGTTTTTGCGGAGGAATCGACGCCGCTATATTTCATCATCGGTGGCGAACTTCTGGTGGTAGCGGGAACAGTGGTGAAGATGTTACGGTAAGGATGCAGGGCCCGTCGCGGTAAAACGCGGCGGGCTGCTTGTTTTTCTAGTGCACAAAAAAGAGATTTTTTAGGAATGCATCGGTCGAGTGCTCCCACGAATATTGAAGCGCCTTAGCGCGGCAATCCTCCGACGAGAGTTCGAGGCATTGAAGTGCCGCAGAGCGCAGATCGTCGCTCAAGTAACCATCCTTCCCATGGGTGATGCTGTCGCGTGGACCCATAACATCGTGCGCAGCGACGGAAATGCCGCAGGCGAGCGCCTCGAGCACGACAAGCCCGAACGTCTCGGTACGCGACGGGAAGACGAACACGTCGCAAAGGGAAAGCCAATCCACGAGTTCTTGTCCGCGCTTGTATCCGACGAACATATTTTTATTCCTGTATTTTTTCTCTAACTTCACTCGGTCGGGACCGTCTCCTATGACGAGCTTCGTTCCCGGCAGTTCCAATTTTAAAAATTCTTCAGGACTTTTTTCCGGAGCGAGGCGGCCGAAGTAGACGAAAACCGGTTTCGGCAGTGCGGGAAATGGCGGCGCTGGATTGCGCACGAAGAGCTCGGTGTCCACGCCGAGCGGCACGACGGCCATATGTGTATACCCGATCGACTCCAATTCCCTCTTGAGACTCTCGGTCGAAACGATGGTGCGAACGGCAGTGGAGTGGAAACGACGCAAAAGAGCGAGAATGGGGCGCAGAAGCCCGTGCAAACGTATGTCCACATACAACTGAAGATGGGTGTGGTACCACGTGGTAAAGGGTATGTCGTGCTTCATGCAGACCGAACGCGCCGCCCACCCAAGTGGTCCCTCGGTCATTAGGTGGATTGCATCTGGCTGTATTGTTTTAATCATCTTCGCGATGCGACGGCGCGAAAAGAGGGCAAGAGGAACTTCCGGATACATCGGCGTAGGAATTGTCCTAAACTGGCTCGGTTCGATAACGACAACCTCATAGCCGCGCGCCTTGAGCGACGCAATGTAGGCATCCTGTACACGCACGACTCCATTGACCTGTGGCGCCCACGCGTCGGTCACGAGCAATATTTTTTTCATATTTGACGCTCCCCGTCTGCTGGTCCTTCTTCTATCTCTTCATCTTTCTTCAGAAGCTTTCGGCGCATGCGCCAACTCAAGATGTAGTATCCTGAGATGACAATGGCGGCGAAGGCGACCACGTATTGAACGTTGTTGATGATCTCTGCGGCGTTCCCGCCAAAACTGGCTCCCAAGTAGTACCCGGCGAAAAGAAGCGTGCCGTACTGGAGAACGGCGACGATACTGCCGTATTTAAAGAAGGTGAGGAGGGGCATCTTGACCGTTCCAGCGACGACGATAAATGCCGACGCGATGCCGTAGGAGAGTTTGCCGATGAACATCGTCCAGCCGGGGCGCCTCTCCCAGAGAATGCGCACCTGCTCCAGGTGGTCGGCGGTGATGCCGACCTTGACGAGCATGCGCCTCACGAAGGCGGTCTTGGCGCCGAAATGACCGATGGCGTAATATATGCCGTCTAATCCGACGTCACGGACGAAAAAGAGCGTCGCGAGGAAGTACATATTGAAATATCCCGCCGCCGCGAGCGTGCCAGCGATAAACGCAACCACCGGCCCCTCGATGAGCGATAGCGGAATGAGTATCCAATAGCGATACTCCAGAATGATTTGTGTAACGAAATCAATTGACATCGTTTCCCATCAGTATACAACGCGGGCGGAGGCGGTGAGAGTCGAACTCACGATACCTTGCGGTATACCGGTTTTCGAAACCGGCGCACTAGACCACTATGCGACGCCTCCGTTTTCACACCAACAACTACCAACATACAACAGCCGACATAAAACTGGAAGGTTGAGTGATAGGGGCTTTCGTTGTAAGTTTAACGTTGTGAGTTATCAATTCGTAAACGGCCCTATCGTCTAACGGTTAGGACGAGAGCTTTTCAAGCTCTAAACCCGGGTCCGACTCCCGGTAGGGTCATCGCGAAGCGATGAGCCTAAGCTCGTGCCTGCGCACGGGCGTCCGGGAGTCGGAGACCTTGTGAGTACATTTTGCGATTTCCTGAAGCAAAATGTCCACAAGGTGTACTGAAACGGTACGTTTAGACAAGTGTATTCACGGTCCCGGTAGGGTCACAAAACGAAACTTCGTCCGGATTCAGTTCGGCCCGGCATCTTCGCCGAACGCTTTTCTACGAATACCTCAACGACGTTGAGTCGTTCCTGCTTCGCGAGAGTACGCAACTCCGCAAGCTGGGATTCGATGGACAAAACCTGCTTGTCCTCGACGTCGGTGCGAGGCGGGGTCGCGGACTTTTCCAGCAGGAAAAGATCCGTGACAGCGCACGATGCATTCGCATTGGTATTCCCCTCCAAAAAATCCTTCCTCCAAAAAGTCTTCGGCTTCTGAATTTTTGAACCTCCCCCACGCGCGCGAAGCGCGCGGCACCGCCCAGAATCAGTGGCTTTCTCTCGTGCAGGCAAAAACGGATTTCCCGAAAATGGGTTTAATCTCTACTGTGGTGACTCTATACTACCGCGCTCGAACCTATTTCGCCCAACACCAATGATTACTCGCCCGCTCGCTTTGCACTCGACAGTACGACGAAACGTCGACTCGCGGGCTCGCCGCCGCAGACGGCGGCCCCTCTCCTTACAGGAGCTGTACACCTTTCGCATTCCGCAGACGGAACGCGCAAGGTCCTCGGATGCTCCGCGCTCTCGCATCCGAGCCCTGTCCGCGCATTTCTCTTTTGCCTTCCGGCGGATTCGCGGGGGGGTTAATGCATGG
>Ga0209542_10002562_pt1 | contig 40440 bp, 46 predicted proteins | sample RifCSPhighO2_01_FD_184028 | JGI IMG/M metagenome (GOLD analysis project Ga0209542, IMG submission 184028) | Soil microbial communities from Rifle, Colorado - Rifle CSP2_plank highO2_0.1 (SPAdes) (version 2) | ecosystem: Environmental > Terrestrial > Deep subsurface > Rock core/Sediment ... | reverse complement strand
GACTGGGACTTAGAAGATTACTCTCAAAAACCTAAGAAAATAAAATACAAATATAATAAAATAGAGGTTGGAAAGATTCTTGAATTGAGAGCTTTAACAGGTTGTTTTTTAAGAGATTCAAATTCTTTATGAAATTTCATACTTCCAATTATTGTGATTATCATGCCATTATTTTGAGAAATCTAATCTTTTAATATCTTTGATTTTATCAAAATCAGAATCTTGGCTTATTATTGTCTTTATTCCTTTGCTTTGCATTGTTGCTAAATGTATTGAATCTCTTGGATCCAAAGGTGTATTTTTGTATATCTCAAGAGATTTTGATATTATCTCTATGCCTACAGATATAAAATTAATATTTGTGGCTCTCATTAAGGTTTTTCCTGCTTCATATGCAGTTTCTTTATCTTTAAATTTTTGTACCACCCACATGACCTCATCTAAAGTTAGGGTAGAAGTATGAGCATTATATTCTCCATTTTTTATCTTGCTGATTACTTCCCTAGCTTTTTCTCCCTCTGCTGTAATGCTAATTATAGATTTTATAAATAAATTAGAATCTAAATATACTTCTTCAGATTTTAATTCCTGATCTTCTTGCTCTTTCTTCATATTGTTCATAGAATATTTCTTTTAATTCTTTTGCAGAATGATGTTTTATCTTCTTTTTTTTGTTTATCTTTTCAGCTATTTTTTTTAGTATATCTACTGTGTCTTCACTATTTCTTTTTATTAAAACTCCTTCTTCTTTTTCAGAGATTATGACTTCTTGATTTGGAAACATTTTATAGTATTCTCTAAGGATTTTAGGAATTACTATCTGTCCTTTTGGTCCAAGTCTTACTCTTAGTTCTACCATGTTATACTATAAGTTATACTTTATTTAAATCTTTGTAGATATTAAATTCTCATGCCTTTTTTTGCCAGTTTCTTTGCCATTTTCATTAATGTTTTTTGATCTAAACCTTCTGAGCTTGAAGATTTTCCTGACTGAATCATTTCTTTAAGAATTTTATATTGTTTTATTAGGTTTCTAATATCTGTTGTGCTTACTCCCGAGCCTTTAGATATTCTTTGCAGTCTGGATGTTTCTTTTTCCATTATTTCAGGATTTTCTATTTCTTCTTTTGTCATTGAGTTTATTGCGTGTTTATATCCTTTGAGTTTTTCTTGTTGCTGGTTTATTTTTTCTTGAGATACTTTTTCCTTCACTTTGCTGAATCCTGGAACCAAAGACATTATTTTATCCATGCTTCCTATTGATTCCATTGATTCTAATTGTGCTTGTACGTCTTTTAGTGTTAGTTTTCCGCTTTCTATGTTTTTTTGTGCTGACTTTAATGCTTTTTCATCTGTGACTGTTCTGATTTTTTCCATCAGTGTTTCTAGGTCTCCCATGCCAAGCATTCTTGATAGGAATGATTCTGGATTGAACTGCTCTAAATCCGCTGGTTTTTCCCCTGTTCCTATGAAGATTACGGGAACTTTTGCTTCATAACATGATGTAAGTGCTCCTCCTGCCTTTGCAGTTGAATCCATTCTTGTTATTATTACTCCTGTTATTGATACCGCCTCTTTGAATGCTATTGCCTGCTTTCTTGCTGTTTGTCCTATATCTGCTGGAATTACAAGAAGAGTTTCTGTTGGTTTTGTTATTTTTGATATTGATTTTATTTCTTTTATTAAGTCTTTTTCCAGTGAATCTCTGCCTGCGGTGTCTATTATAACTAATTCATACTTTTCTAGTTCTTTCTCGAATGATTTCCAAATTTTTGCAGGGTCTTTTTCTTCTGGTTTTATGAAGCAAGCTATGTTTATCTTATCACATAACTGCTTTAATTGTGTTGATGCTGCGGGTCTATGGACATCAAGGCCTATTGCACATACTTTGCTACCACGTTTTGAATAGTATAAGGCTAATTTTGATATGGTTGTCGTATTATGAACAATGAATCCTTCTGCAATAAAACTATGGTTATCTTCTACTGTTAAGTCATATACATATTCCTCGTCATTTGCAATTTTACTTATTTTTTTGATGGGCAACCAGCAAACTTCTGAATTGGCTAAATTAGATAATTTTTGGATTATTTCTTCTGAATTTGTTTCTTTAATTTGCTGTAAGTATTTTTGTCCTATGCTTGAAATAGTCCATTCATTTTCTTTTATTTCTGCCATTCCAGTATTTTGTAAATGATTTTTTATTCCATTGAGGAATTTGCTTCCATATTCTTGTCGAATATTCTCTTTATTTTGTATCTTTTCAAGAAATTCTAAGTACATTCCTTTTTTCGATAAATTATAATAATTTGCTAGTTTTTTGAGCTGTTCTTTTGAAATTAATCCTTTTTTTTCATATATTCCAAAACTATAAACTGCACTATCTTGTATCTCTCCAATTGAAAACCCCATAGTTTGACGTGTTTCTTTTAAGAAGGCATGTAGCGGAATCATATCTTGGTTTCCACATCCCTGGATTAAGCCTATATTTTTATATTTCTCAACTCTTTCTCTTTTACGCTTTATTAAGTAACTTATTCTTTCTGCGTATTTTTCTGCATATCTAGCCTTTATTGCTAAATTCCAGTAAGGGATAGAATTTATTACTTTTTTAGAAATTGTCGAGATTATAGCAAATCTCTTTAGAAGCATATTAAACTGTTGAATAATGATTTGGCTTTCAGATGTTAATTCGATATATCTTTTGTTTAGGGAGGCATAAGAGTCACAATCAAAATATGCTCTTATAAATACTTTTAATGAATCTTCATCCGACATTATAATCTCTTGAGGGATGGTTAGATTTTTTCCTTTTTTCCCGGGAAATAACTTAAAAATAGACATTATTTTAACTAAGGTCTTTGAACAAATTCTAATATCATACATTTTTCTTGTTCTTTTTGCCAATTTTATTTTTGGTTCTATATTAAATAATATTTTAGACAAGTATTCTATTCTATCTATTATTTCAGAATCTTCGTTTGATATCTGAACATAATTTGGTCTAATATTTCCATCTCCCATTACATAACCTAAAAATTCTGCAAAATCTGAACTTAGATATGTTGGAACAGTTATGATTTTAGCCGCATTTTTCTCTCTTGCTAAAATAATGTTGGGTAATTTATTTACTAATTCTATTGGTATTTGTCCACGCTTTAGTTCCTGTGTAAATTTACAATAGTTTCTTTTCACATTTAGTTCTTTATTAATTTGTTTTATTGTCTTTTTGCCTTCTTTAAAAATCTGTTTTATTTCTTCTTTTGGTAATAAAATTGAAAGGGGAAGTTTTCTTAGTTTGCTTTCTAAGCTTATTTTCTTCCCCTCTATTTTAACCTCTTGAGGTGTAGCAATCCAATCATCCATTTCTAAATCTTTTGCCCTTATTTTAACAACCTGTCCATTTCTTAATACAAAAAATGGATGTTCAGGGGTAACTTTTATAGAGAAATCGCTTCCATTGTCAAGATAGACTTTATACAATTCATCTTTTTTAAGTTTCCATAAATGGGTGACTTTTTTATTTTCTATTTTTAAACTGGTTGGATTAAAAGATGGAACTAATAGCCCTTTATTTGATACATCTATTATAAATCCATCTTTTAGCTTTTCTTCATTGTTTAAAATATTTTCATTATATATATCACTTATTTTTTTGATATTTCCATCACTTAACTGCACTTTTGTATTTGCATGTACACATTTTCCAACACCGTATAGGCCTAACATCATGAATTTGTTTTTTTTGCTTCCTAATTTTAATTCTCTTTTTTCTCCTAAAATTAGCCTTAACTCGTCATGTAAGAGCTTTATGATATGCTCTTTTTTTTCTATTCCTTTAAGGCGTTCATCTAATGCAGATTTTTTTATTTTTTGAGTTATTTCTAATACTAATGAAACATTTACATCTGCTTCTATTAATGAGCGCTGGAGATCTTTGACTATTTGATCTACAAGGTTTTTATCAAGAAATATGGCATTAGCTATCTTGTCTGTTGTTTTCTTTATTGCATTGGATAGTTTGTCTAACATATAATTGCGAGTTTATTTGGAGTTAATAAAGTTGTGTTTTTTAAAAATGCTTATAAAGTATTTTTAACTTGGTATAATATGAAAAAATGGGTGATAGTGGTTGTTTTTTTTGCATTTGTTTTTTTGGGTTCATTTGCTTTTTTTCTTTATAACTCTCTTTATCAGGATGTTACTGGACAGGTTTTTCTAGATAATGAGTTTGAGAGAGAAGCATCTGATTTTAAACCGTCTAATACTTATAACAGTGGAGATGTGTTTTTAAGCCCTGAAGGATATTGTGAAATTAAATCAATATCTGTCAGCCATGTTGCTGTTGAATTAGGGGAAGATATTTCAGTTTATGTTGATGGGATTACTTGTATTGGTAATAAAGTAGAAGTAGAAGTTTTTGAGAAAGACTATTTTTTTGAAGATTCTGTTGCTGTAATTTCAGGTGAATTTATAAGAAATAGGGCTATTTTGGATTGGACGGTTGATGATGAGTTTGAATATTTATTTGAGGATACTTTTGAAGGTGATAGTTTAGAGATTTACTTTAAGCTAATGGATGGAGAGAGAGAATTTAATTCTAATGTGTTGGAAGTTTTTAAGAAAGAAATTAATAATGGAGATCTTGGATTGTCTCCAGAAAATAATGAATATAGTGTTAGAGTTATATTCTGGCTTGTGCTTGGGATTATGATTGTTGGAATATTATTTGCTACGATTTCTGTTGTGCGCCTCATAAGAGCAAATTCAAGATATTTTGCTAGCCGATAAACGATAAAAAAAAGAAATAAGAATAATAATATCTATTGTTTCGCGAAGCTAAAGACGTGTTTTATAGCTACGATTATTGTCGCAGGTACAAATAAGACCATAAGAGCATCTAACACATTTCCTACTATTGGTAGTATGTCTAGAATTCCTCCTCCGAATGCACTAGCAATAATTAGTGATATGCTTGCCATCAAAAATGGACTTACTTCTTCATCTTTTATATTTGCTAAACCCACAATTATTCCAGCAATGACTAGTAGCCACAAGATTTCTGTTCCTAAGGCTCCTATCGCTCCAAAGACTATTGCAATTATGACTCCTATTAAAAATGCCCAGCGTCCTCCGCGTGCACGTACAGTTTTCAAAACCATATTTTTTACCTCCTTTCACCTCATTAATATAATAGATTTGACACTTATAAAATTAATGTTTTTTGGAATTTTTTATTCTAGTCCTAGAGATTCTAAAATATCTTGTTTTTTGAACTGTTTTAGATCATTATATGTTTGTCCTGTTCCTAGAAAGTATATTGGCTTGTTTGTGATGTATGAAACGGATAATGCTGTTCCGCCTTTTTCATCTATGTCTGACTTGCTCAATATTACTCCGTCTATTCCAAGGGCTTCATTGAAAGTTTTTATTTGTTCAATCATGTCATTGCCTGCTGTAGATTCTCCAACAAATACTTTTTTGTCTGGTTTTATTACCCTGATTAATTTTTCCATTTGTTTTATTAGGTTGTCTTTTGTGTACATTCTGCCAGCTGTATCTATGAGGAGACATTTTATTTTATTTTTCTCAGCGTAGTTTTTTGCATCGAATGCGACTGATGTCGGATCTGCAGAGTATTCACTTTTTATTATGGGTACTTTTAGGTTTTTGGAGTGTATTTCTAATTGTTCTATTGCTGCAGCCCTAAATGTATCTGCTGCTGCTAGTACGCATGAAACGTCATTTTTTTTAAGAAGATTAGCTAGCTTTGCAATTGAAGTTGTTTTTCCTGTTCCGTTTATTCCAAAGAAGAGAATTGTATAGGTTCCTTGTTTGTTTTTTATTTCTTCTATTAAGTCTGGAGAGTCAATTAGAACATCAGATATTGCTTTTTTTATTGATTCTATTATTTTACTTTTGATGTCTTTGCTTTTTACTTCCTGACCAACTAGGTTTTCTATTAAATTTGATTTAATTTTGTCTACTACTTCTAATGCTACATTGTTTTCTAGAAGTATTATTTCTAATTCATCAAATATTTGTTCTACTTGTTCAACTTCTATTTTTGTTGTAGTAAATTTGCTTATTATTCTTGATAAAAACCCTTTTTTTTCCTCTACTTCTTGCTCTTTTTTCTCTGATTTTTCATGTTCTTCTTTTATTTCTATTTTTTCTTCTTTTGTTACTTCTATTTTTTCTTGAACTTTTGTTTCTTCTATTTTTTGCTTTTCTTTTTCTTTAGGTTTTTTGTTTCTTTCTTTTATTTTTTTATCCTTTTTTTCTTCCATTTTTGGTTTTCCAAAGAAAGATTTTAGTTTGTCTTTTAGTAGCTTAAACATGAGATTTTAGTGTTGATAAGGTTTATAAGTTTTTTATATGTTATATTTTCATGAAAGGGATTTTTGTTATTCTTGATGGTGTTTCGGATGAGCCTTGCTCTAAACTTGAGGAGAAAACTCCGTTAGAATATGCCAAGACTCCTAATTTAGATTTTTTTGCTTCAAAGAGCGAATTATACAGGTGTTTTCCTGTGGCGGAGGGCATTGCTCCGCAATCTTCAAGTGGGATAATTTCTTTGTTCGGGATTGATTTTAGAGATTATCCAAGAGGCTTAATAGAGGCTTATGGAGCAGGTATTAGTTTAAACGAGAAGGATTTAGCTTTAAGATGTAATTTTGCGACTATTGATAGTTTGAATGGGATGAAGCTTATTGATAGAAGGGTTGGCAGGACATTGACTACTAAAGAGGCCTTGGAACTTTCTAGTGCAGTTAATTCTAAAGTTAAATTGCCTTTTAAATTTGAATTGATTCCTACTGTTGGACATAGGGCTGTTTTGATTTTTAGGGGAGTTTTTTCGGCTAATATAAGCAATATTGACCCATCATATGATTCTGGGCTTTCTGTTGAACATGCAAAAGATACTGTTGAATTTTCCAGAGCAACAGATGATAGCACGAATGCAAGATTGACTGCTGATTTGATTAATTCTTTTGTTAAGAAGAGTTATTTGATTCTTGAGAATCATCCTATTAATGTTGTTCGTAAGAAGAAGGGATTTTTTCCTGCTAATTTTATTTTATGCAGAGATGCAGGAACCGGGCTTGTTAAGGTTAATAAATTGCCTGGTTTTTGGAGAGGATTTGGATATATGCCATTGGAAAAGGGTATTGCAAAATTGTTTGGGATGAAGCTATCTTCTTTTGAGGTTCCTTCTATGGAAAAATATGATTTCTATGAGAATGCAGAACGTACTTTGGAGATGGCTATAAAAAAATCAATAGAGATGATTGAGAATAATATGGATTTGGATGATTATTTTTATATACATTTTAAAGAGACTGATTTACCAGGACATGACAATAAACCTCTTCAAAAAGTCAAATTTATTGAGATGATTGATAAAGATTTTTTTGGATATTTGAGGAAGCTTGATTTTAATTTTAGGATGGTTGTGACTGCAGACCACACAACTTCTTGCAGGATGAAGGGGCATACATCTAATCCAGTACCTGTTTTGTTTTATGATTCTGAATTCACAAAAGAAAAAGTGTGGAGATTTACTGAGAAGGACTCTTCAAATGAGAAGACTTTCAATGGTCGCCAGCTTTTGAATAAGACTTTGTTTTCTAAGTAACATTATATTTATAAAATACTAGTGGTGTTTTTTTGTCTATGATCAAGTATGAAGATCTGTATGAGGTTTTGCGTCGTGAAAAGAATAATGATGCTTTGCAGAAGATGCCTGCTGGTTTCATGAAAGACTTTTCTGAATTTATACATGAAAACAAGAAGGCTATCACAAAGAGCGATGACTTTTTCGCTGATGATATTATGAGATATAAGAAGGAATATGAAAATTCAATGGTTCTCTTTAAGGAATTAATATTACGTAGAAAAAAGAAATTGCTTAATTTAGTATTCATTGCTAATGAAACTAGCGTTATGAAGAAAGATTTTGAGAATATGCTTTCTTTTGAGAAGGATTTGTTTGACAGTTTATTGAGTTCTGTTGAGCAAACAGATAAATTAATTGCAATGCTTTTGTTAAATGGATATGCTGATTCTGATAAGGCAAATGTTTTGATAACTGAAGATGTTGAACCTTTTGTTGATATGTCTGGAGATTCTGTCGGACCGTTTTCAAAGGGAGATACAGTTTTATTGGATAAAAAGGTCGCAGATATTTTGGTAGGAAGTCAGAAGGCTGTTAATGTTTAGAATTTGATTTTTTTGTCTTGCTATTTTAATTAAATTCATAGATTTTATGTTATTAGAACTTTGAACAGGGCATCACGATTAAGCAACATTTTTAAAGATATTTGATTGTATGTTTTAATGGCTACCTTAGAAGAGGTATATTTGAGACTTAAACAGCAAGAGGCGAGGATTAAGAAGTTAGAAAGACTAGTTAAAGAATCAGGCATAAAACAACAAGAAGAATCTAATAAAGTAGAAGATACAGAAGTTAAGGCTCGTGTAAAGAAAAAAGAACCGAGTTATTTATCAAAATTAAGTTTTATTCAGGTTATAACCTTCTTAGGAATTTTAGGAATAATTATCGGTCTCGTTTCATTCTTCTTTTATGCAGTGGCAAATCACTGGATTGGCGAGACTGCACAGGTTATGATTGGGATATTGGTCGGATTTGTTTTATTTGGATTTGCTTATTTTTTGAGAAGCAAAAATGAAAATTGGTCAAATATTGTTTTTGGAGGCTCTTATTTTATTGGATTTCTCTCTATAGGTGTAGGAGTATTACGCTATAAGGTTATGCCAGATTATTTAGGTATTATTATATGTATATTATTCTTAATTTCTTCAACATTAATGAGCATATTATTTAAATCAAGAGCAATTGGTTACTTTACTTTGGTTGGAGGATATCTTGTCCCATTTATAACAGGAACACACCAATACAATCTGTTTATATTAAGTTATTTTACGTTTATTAGTTTAAGTTTAGTATTACTCTCCTTTAAAGAAAATTGGACAGACCTTCGGTTTACTTCTTTCATTATTATTGCAATTTTTTTACTTTCCCAGGCAGGAGAGTTTTCTAGAGCGGAAAATGTTTTTATACCTTTAACTTTTTTAGTCATCTTCTTTTTATTGTATAATATTGCATCAGTTATTAGTTCTGCTAGAAAAATAAGCAAAAAATTTTCAGCTTTTGATTCAATAATAATTGTAGCCTTTGCAGTTCTATTTGCAGGATTAATACGCAATATATATGATTGGACTGGAACGGTGTTTGGAATTTTCCTTATGCTCTTTTCATTAATTTACTTTGCGGAAATCTTTTTATTTAAGGCCTTGAATATTAAAATTGATTCTTCTGTTATTTATTCGTTACTTGCAACAGGAGTTGTTACCTTGAATACAGGATTATATTTTATTATTAATAAGGTAAATCTGGATTATTTGATTATTATGTTTATGGTAGAATATGTATTGTTTTCAGTAATCTCTGCTAAATCCAAAGGGGATAATATATACCATGTTTTTTCAATCTTAAGTTTGGTGCTAACCGCTATCTTGTTTATTCAGCTCAGATTTAATCATGGACTTGTTCATGCTACATTTTTCATGTTTGTATACTTTTCTTTTATAATAAGCTTTTTTATATTATTTAGAAAGAACATTAATTTCACGGCTAATGTTGTAGGATTTATTATTGGAACTTTCTTGTTCTTGTACTCTGCACATAAATACATTGCATTCTTTATTGAGTCAAATGAAGTTAACCAGATTATTCTCTCAATAATGTGGTTAATTTATTCCCTTGTATTATATAATAAAGTTGATAAAAAAGAAGGTGAATGGCTGGCTCTGGCGCTTATTGGCATTACAGTGGTAAAGATTGCTTTCAATGATCTTTTCTTTCTGGAAGGAGTTTATAGGATTATTGGTTTTATAATATTTGGAGTTCTGTTACTAATTGGAGGTTATTTTTTACACAGGAGAAAAGATGGGAAAGTCTGAGCTTTTTTATTTTTATACTTTTATATTTTATTAAATCACATATATTTTTTTAAACTTAATTTTGATAGTTTATATATAGATAAAATTGATGCTAGTCAATTAGCTAAACTCTTAGGAAGTGGATTTGAAGGACAAATTTTATTTGAAGGTAGCGTATATGGAAGAGTTTCTGACACTTCTTTGGATGAACCAAATGTTGCTTTTTACGAGGCAAATGGAAGATTTAGATTGCTTGCTCCTGTTTCTGGAAGAAAGGAGTATTCTTTGAGATGTTTAGGAGAAGCAGAAAAAGGTAGTAGTTTTAGATTTGAAGTACAACCTGGAAAGAGTGTTAGGTATGTTTATAGAGAAAAATATGGAGATATTATTGCTGTTCCGATTACGCTTGGTGAATGTGTTGTTTTACAAATTGAACCTAGAGAAATCTTGTTTTAAGTACCAAATTAATTTGTTGATTTGGTTATAAGCCTCTGGAGGGAATTGAACCCCCAACCTATAGTTTACAAAACTATCGCTCTACCATTGAGCTACAGAGGCGGTAAAACTTTGAGAAAAAGGTATCTTAAAAGGCTTTTGATTATTGAGTTTCGAGTATTTCTGTTTTTTCTTGCTCTGTTTCATGTATCTCTTTGGCTTCTGAGTTTTCTTTTGTTTTTATTGGGGGGCCTATTACTTCTATCCAACGAACTTCACAAAATGCTAATGGATATATTTTCTTTACTTTCATTGATACCGCTTTTTGAAGCTTATTGGTCATTATTTCAGAAAATAGTTCTCTTGAGCTTTTTATTCTTGCATGATTTTCAAGGAATTTTTTTGCCGTGTTTCTTATTTCTTTTCTGACTTGTCTTGATACATGGTTTCTCGTTATCATAAAAGGTTTTATTATTATTTGAGCATCTTTACAAGAAGTTTTGAAGGAGTCTTCTACATAGTCTATTCCACGTCTCATTATTCTTCTTATATAGCTTGGTAGTAGTATTAAACTAATTAGCTCAGATTCTATATGGTCTTCTGCATAGATTACTTTTGCTTTTAATTCTACATTCTTTCCTTTGAGACTTTTTGTCATATCTATTTTGATTATTTTATTGTTTAATTCTTCAGGATTTATTGCATAAAGTTTTACTTTTGTTGCTGTTAAAGGTACGGATACATCAAAGAATTTTTTCTTTACTATTTTTTTTGTTTTAACTTGAGCCATTTTACTTTGCTATTTTTTCTCCTATTTGAATACGTGACACTCTCAATGCTTTTTTTATTCCTTTTGATTTCTTGCATACAGTGCAGGTATATACTAAAGGAAGTCTTTTAGTCTGCTTTGTTTTTCTTTTCCAGGATTTTATTGCTGGTTTGGAGTATCTTCCTTGGTTTCCAAAACCTCTACGTAGTCCTCTTGCCATGATTCTACTTGTTGAACCTCTGGATAGTGGGCGTGCTGAACTTCTTGATTTTTGCTTTGCTACGCTAATCTTTTGAGATGTTTGCTTCTTGCAATAAGGACAATATCTGTTTGTTTGTTCTGGTAACTTCATTTTGTTTTGTTGTTTATTCTGGCAGTAATTGTTGTGCAGACGCACAACATTTAGCTAACCTCTTGTCGGCCAAGTGACTCGAGGGTGTGCTTTAAATGGGTTGAGAATTAGTGGTTTTTAAACATTGTGAATTGATATTCACAGGCTTAAAACTTGTTTTTGGTGCAAGTTTTAAACATTGCGAATTGATATTCACAGGCTTAAAACTTGTTTTTGGTGCAAGTTTTAAACGTTCTTATTAGTGTTTTTTACTTTATTGGAATTATTGTTCTTAGAGCATCTTTGAATGATGTTGGTATCCATGTTTGACCGTTAGAATATCTTAACCCAAGATAGGCTATAATTAGAAGGATAATTATTATCCATAGATTTCTTTTTTTTAGGTTTTTATTTTTTTTATCTCTTGCTGCAAAAGAATACCCACATTTTATGCAGTAAGTGTCTGTTAATTTTAACTTTGATCCGCATACAGGGCAGAATTTGTGGTCTTCACTTTTCTTTTTTTTGAACATATCTTTTCTAGTTGTTCGTTATTTAAAAGGTTTGGGGAATTGCTTTTTGAAGATTAGTTGTTTAGACTAATAATATATATTTTATTTATTTTTTGAATTTTCCTTCCATAATAATATCTTTTAAAGGCTTTCTATTGCTTGGAGTTTCTATTTTCTGCAGTTCTTCTGGTAAGAAATCTTTTTTTCCTTTTTTACCTATTGCAATCATTGCTTCTATGTCATAATCATCCGGGACTTCTAAATCTTTTCTTGCTTTTTCATAATCAAAGCCTTCCATGCCATGTGCTACTAGTCCTCTGCTTGATGCTTCTAGGGCTAAGTTTTGCCAGGCTGAACCTGTTGTGAAACTGTGCGTTCTTGAAGGCTTTTCGTTATGCTCAAAAAATTTTCTTGAAATTACAACTACCAAGACAGATGCATTTTTTGCCCACGATTGGTTGAATTCACCCATTAGATTGAATAAAACGTTCCAGTCTTCTGTGTTTCTTTTTGCGTAAATGAAACGCCATGGTTGGCTGTTAAATGAAGATGGTGCCCATCTGGCTGCTTCAAAAAGAGGCATGAGTTCTTCTTCACTCATTCCTTCTCCACTCATTGCTCTAGGAGACCACCTATTTAGAATTAAAGGGATTATTGGATATTCTGGCTTTCTTTTTTGATATGATTTTGACATATAATTTTTAAGTTAGAAGTGTATAAATGTGTTTTGATTAGGATTTATATATTTTCAATACTTTTTTATATTGTTGATTTACATTATTTATGCAAAAGGCCCAATAAGCTAATGGTAGACTATATCCTTGACGTGGATGATGCCCAAGTTCGATTCTTGGTTGGGCCATTTCATTTTAGGAATTTTGTTGTGCTGTCGTGAAGGCTTTGAATTTTTTATGTCAAGGTGTTTGAAAACCACACACTTAGAAAACTAGTTTTCTAATACATTCAATTCTTACGAGTTGCAATGAATAAGTCATTGCAGTTCTTCGTTTCTTGTGAAACTTCAAAAATTGAAGTCTTTAGTGTGTGATGAAACGCAAGGACTTTTTTATTTCACCCATCCTTTTACTTCAGGCATATGAGCTTCAATAAATTCTATTATTTCTTTTTTGTATCTAGTGTTTAAAGAAATTCCAGTATAATTAGGTTTTTTTGTGACTAACAACCATCCTAGTTTGTTTAATTCTTTTATAATGTTCTCTAAATTTACAAACCTTTTGAAATGCTCTAATCTATCATACTTTGCACCCCAATTCTTTTTTGAAAATGCCAGTTTGAACATTAATTGTGCTTTCTCTTTTTCCACTGATTTCTTAAGAGAGGTCATATTTAAATGTTTCTCTGTTTGATAGTTATAACCCTAATTATAGAAACATTTATAAGCTTTTTATTTATGTATTTAATATGAAAGAAAAAAACGAATCTGCTTTTATGGAATATTTTGGTGACACCCCTCGCACAAGATTTTTGAATTTTTTAATTGGAAATCACTTTTTTGATTTTAATATGACTGATATTGCAAGGGAATCTGGTATCAGCTATAACTCTTTGTTGATATTTTTTCAAGATTTTTTAAAAAAAGGAGTCATCATTAAAACTAGAAGAGTTGGAAAGTCGGATATGTATAAGCTTAATGTGGAAAATGTTATTGCAAGAAATTTCCTGAAATTTGCGTGGTTTTTGACAAAGCAAGATTTAGGAATTGAGGATGGAGATGCTGTACTGGCAAATAACATTTATATTAAGAACAGTTAAATAGATCAATCACCATTTATTCTTATGAAAAAAGAAGTGATTATTTTCATAATTATTCTTCTAATCATTATTGGAGTTAGTATTTTTTATTTTAGTATGCGCGAAGAAGTTGCACTAGATAATTCTAGATGTTATTTAGAACCTGATAGTGGAACGTGCAAGGCATATATGCCAATGTATTATTTTGATTTAAATGAAGGTATTTGCAAGCAATTTATTTATGGGGGATGTGATGGTGTTGTTCCATTTGAAACAATGGAAGAATGTAAAATTACTTGCGAGTAAATTTACTTACTTAGTAAGTTATTAACTTACTGACTTACTAACAACATTTATATATTTGTAATTTTTGTTTGTTTTGGAGTTTGATGAAAACGTGAAGAAGTACTTGCTTTTGATAGAGGATGAGAAATTATGGGAAAAATTTAAAGATGTTATAGATAAGGATATTAACAGTGCAATTATTGAGCTTGTTAAGGATAAAGTGGTTAAGGGGGATAAGAAATGAATAAAAAAGGACAGGTTACTGTTTTTGTTATTGTTGCTATTGTTATAGTAGGACTGATAGCTTTGTTTTTTGCTTTTAGAGGTAATTTATTTAGAGGTAATATTCCTGTGGCACTTGAGCCTGTTTATTCTAGATATAGCGAGTGTATTTCTGAAGAGGCAAGAAATGGGATTAGTTTGATGCAGTCTCAAGGGGGGAGAATAGATATTGGAGATTTAGGTTATGCCAGCGATTTTAATCCTTTTTCATCACACTTGAACTTTTTGGGATTCAAGATTCCTTATTGGTATGGATTTTCTGGAAACAATCTTGTTATTGAGAATGTGCCTACTAAAAGAGAGATGGAAGATGAGCTTGCTTTGTTTGTTGCTGATAGAATTAATAATTGCGACTTTTCCGATTTTTATGCTCGAGGATTTTTAATAAATAGGGAGGATGCAGATGTTTCTGTTTCTATTGAAGATAATAGTGTTTCTGTTGTTGTAGATTCTGTGCTTGCTGTTTCTTTAGGAGATGATAGCGCTAGAAAAGTTACTCATAACTCTAATATTGATAGCAAGTTGGGTGTTCTTTATAATGATGCTATTTCTATTTATGATGGAGAGAGAAAGAGTTTGTTTTTAGAGAATTATGCTTTGGATGTTTTGCAATCTTATGCTCCCGTAGATGGGGCTGAAATTCAATGTTCTCCTAAAATATGGAAAACTGGCGATGTTGTTTCAGAGATTAGGAATGGGTTAGCTGCAAACATAGGAGCTATAGGTTTTTCAGGAAGTTCAACAAAAGATAGATATTTTGTGCAGGACTTGGGAGTTGATGAGCAAGTGAACATATTATATTTACCAGAGGCTTTCCCAAGCAAGATTGAAGTGACTCCTGCTTCTCAAGTTGTAATGATTGCTGAACCTGTGGGAACTCAAGAAGGTCTAGGAGTAATGGGGTTCTGTTATGTTCCCTATCATTTTGTTTATGATGTGAGATTTCCAGTGCTTGTGCAAATAGGAGATGGAATTGATAATTTCCAGTTTCCAATGGTTGTAGATATAGATAATAATTTAATTCCTTCAAGTTCTGTTGGAAGTTTTGTTTCTGATGAACAGGACATTGATGTTTGTTCTTTTTCTGAAAATGATATTACTGTGCAGACTTTTGACTCTTCTTTGAATCCTGTTTCTGCTAATGTTTCTTATAAGTGTTTTGATAGTGTTTGTGATATTGGGGAGACTAAACTTGCTTCTTCTGGAGCTAGTCTTGATTCTAAGGTGCCTGCCTGTATTAATGGAGAACTAATTGCTTCTGCTTCAGGATATGCTGATGCTAAAGTTTTATTTTCTTCTAATAGTGAGAATTTTGCAGAATTGATTCTAGAGAAAGAGTATCTTGTTGATGTTGAAATTAGACTTGGTGGAAAGGCTGTTAGTTCTACTGCAATTGTCCACTTTGTAGGGGAAGAAGGGTATTCCGCAAGTGTTGTTATTCCTGAATCTTCTTCTGTTAGTTTGAAAGAGGGACTCTATAACATTGAGGCATTTGTTTATGGAGATTCCAATGTTATTATTCCTGCAACCAGGAAAACAGAGTGCTTTAAAGTTAGTAAGGGAGGAATAGCAGGATTCTTTGGAAATACAAAAGAGGAGTGTGTTTCTGTGGAGATTCCTTCTACCAAGATAGATTATGCTTTACGTGGAGGGGGTAAATTAGAAGGATATTATATACTTTCTAGTGAGCTATCCGGAGGGAAGGTCGTTATAGATGTTAGTGAACTTCCAACTCCTAACTCTTTGGAGCAGTTGCAATATAACTATGGAGCATTTAGTACTTTGGGATTGGAGGTTAATTTTGCATGAGAAAACTTATTTTGTTTTTAGGTTTTGTTTTTGTTTTATTTTCTTTTGCTGGTGCGCAAGTTGTTAGTTCTGATAATGAATTTTATGGGGGAAGGTCAGGAACTGCGAGTTTTGTTAATTATGGGAGCAGTTTTACTAACCATTATGGAAGCCAGGCCAGCACTTACTGGCCAGTTTTATCTAATAGGGATGAATGTTTTGCAAATCAAGATATTTTAGTCCAGGTTTCTTTTGCTGGTTGTCAGCCTGCTGTTGTGAGAAGTGATTTACTTGCGGAACAAAATGTTCCTGTTTTTTGCCAGCTTGATTTGTTACAGGTAAACCCAGCTGTTAATGTTAAGCAGATTAGAAATATAAGATTTAATGGAAGGTATCCAGATTATGTTGCTGGTGTTGGTTTTCATCCAGCTAATGCTGCTTTGAAAACTACAAATCAGCTTTTAGGAACTCCTTTAGAGAGCAATATAGGTTATGTTGTTGTAGTTTTGAAGAGGAACCCTGATGAAAATAATTTGCCTGAATTCTTTAACTTTACTTTGAGTGCCAGTATTGATTATTATTCTGGGAATGCTGCTGGAATTGGAGCAACTGAACTGCTTATAAGAGAGACAAATGATAAGGAATGGGAAGTTGCGAAGAATAGACAGACATTATTCAATGGAAAAATGTCTGTTAGAGTTAAAGATACAGATAATAATAACTCCATAAGAGTTGAGATTTATTCTGGAGATATTAAATATTCTGAAATGATATTGCAGAAAAATAGCCCTCAATCTAACGCAGTTTATCTGCCTGGAAGCTATTGCCAGACTGCTTTGCAATTTACCTATAGTGATTTTGTTTCACCCAATGCTATTGCCAGAGTTAAAGTTGATGATGATATTCTTGATTTGTATGAAGGGTCTAGATTTTTGAATAATAAATGTTTAGTCAGAAGTGTTACTGAAGAAAGTATTGAAGTAAATTGTGGAAGCGGGAATATTAAACTTTTTAGTTCAATAGAAGTTCTTGATATTGGAGAGAAAGTTTATTTAAATGATGATTTGAGCGTTAATAAGGGTGTTGAATATACTATTAGTAAGATAATCAAGAATAGCAGTGGGACTTTCTATGATTTAGGAGACAGGCATGTTTCTATAAGCTATATAATGCCTGTTTCTCCTAGTGAACTTTTTGATAAGTCTTATGGGGATCTTGATAAATATATCTCTGAATCTATTGCAAATTATGAGTTTGTTTCAGATGATTATGGAAATGAGAAAAAAGATTTAGGTAGTTTATATGGGGATGTTGCATTGTCTAATGCCATTAATTTGGCTATTGATTATGATAAAAAAATTACTGCTGTCAGATTGATAAACAAATATATTGATTCTTATCCTGATGGGGAAAATAGAGATAGGTTTGCCATATTGCTTAATGATATTTATTTGAAAGATAGTTCTTCTGCTTCTGCTAGTGTTGAGGCAGAGGATGGTTATCATTTGATAAGGCTGTTGGATATTACATCTGGAGGAAAGAAATCTAGTTCCAAAATTGCTTGGGGGACTCAAGAGCAAGATATTGAGCAGGGACAGACTAAGGAGTTTAATAATGTCGGAACATTGAAACTTGTTAGAGTAAGAGATTCTGAAAGTATAGATGTTAACGCTAGTTGTTTGTCTACTGCTGAAAACAAAGATGGCTTTAAGGGAATTGTTAGAATTAGAGGGAGTAATGTTGTTCGTGCTTGTGGCGCTAACATAGTTATTTCAAATATTGAATTTGAGAATTATGTTAAACTTAGAATTTCTCCGATTACTAGAAGCGGGACTATTACTAATTTCACTGTTGGCGTTGGAATTGAGAAGAGGGCTATTGAATTGACTCCTGATAAGGCTCAAAGAAAAATTGAAAACTTGAATGAGAGCATAAAGAAATGGGAATCTATTTCTAATAGTTTGGGAGAGGTTGTTACTGGGTTGAAGACTGCTTGTTTTGCTACTGCTGGTGTTTTAACAGTGAAGAATTTCTTTTCTGGATTAAGTGGTGAGGCTTTAGCTAGAAGAAGTGTCATGTCTGGAGAAGACGGATGGACTAAATTCTGTGAGAGAGAGATTAATTCCGGAAAGTATGACGGTTCTATGACTCAATGTTATAATAAAAATTCTGTTGATATTAAGAGTGATGTTGAATCTCGTAAAAACGCAATTGAAAATACTAATAACTTAACTGAACAGATTGAGAAAGATGCTAAGTATCCTAATCGTGAAGGGATTTTTTCAGGGGAGAACTTTAATGATACTCAGGCAAAGAGAGAATTAATTGAAAGAATAAGAGCTGATTGCAAAAATGAGATTTCCTCTTCAAATATGAACTCTCTTTTTCCTTCTAATTATAATGCTGATGTTTATTCTTACACTCAATTAAGAGATATTTATTATAATTGTCAGGCGATAAAAAATAAGGGGAGTGAAAGAGGCAATAAACAGGCGGGTTCTGAAATTGATTCTATTAGTAAATCTATTAAAGAGAGATTAGAGTATGAAAATAGTTTGAAGTCTTTAGATGTTGCAAGTGATTCTACGGGTTTGAAAGATATTCCTGTTGATGTTCAGGGAGATTCTAAAAGTATTACTGGAAGATATTATGGAGGCAAAATAAACGCTTTGGACTTTGGACTGCCTGCTAGTTATGTTGGTAAACCTGCACAGATTGTTTATTATAATTCTCAACCTTATCTTGCTGTATTGGAGGAGAAATCTGGAGGGAATATTGTTGTAGATAAGATGTTTAAATTATCTAAAGAAGGTGATGATTATGTTGTTCCTGCCGATTTTTCTGAAGCAAATGATGTTAAACGTAGATTTAGTAAGTTTGAAAAAAGAGATCCTAGCAGTTACAATAATCAGTTTGCGCCTGGAGAGGATACTGTAAGGTACTTTGAGACTGAACCCTACAAAGGGGTGCCTGCAATTGTTCCTTTTGATTTGAATAAAGGATTTTATGCAGCAACTACTCAAGCACTTCCTATTTTTGGAGGCACTAAGTCTTATGAAGATAATGGAAATCCTTCAAGCTTTTTTGTATGTAATGTCATGTCTGGAGGGAGAATTGACTTTTATGCTCCTAATTATGGAAATGATGAATGCGTGCAGTTTAATATTTATACTGGACAGTCTTTCTCTAACTTTCCTGGATTAAGTGAGAGTGATACAAGGAAAGTTGTTTCTGAAGCTATTAGAGCATTGAAAGATGTTGCTTCTCAATATGGAAAGAGCAGTGTTAAAATTGGAAGCAATACTCTTAATGTTGGAAGAGCTGCTTCTCTTCTTCCTGGAAGCCAATGCCAGGATTTCATGAGTCCCGAAGAGTGTAAGTTGTTGTTCAATGTTTGTGATCCTGTAATATGTCCTAATTCTAGGTGTAATTTTGGAGGAGAGTATTATGTTTCAGATGTTATTCAATCTGGGATTGTTGGGAGTGCTTTGTTGTGCTTGCCTAATTGGAATGAAGGAATTTACATTCCGGTTTGTCTTACTGGAATTAAAGCGGGGATAGATGGTTATTTGTCTATATTAAAATCTCACCAACAATGTTTGCAAGAGGCTGTTGATACTGGTAAATATGTTGGCATTTGTGATCAAATAAGCTCTGTTTATATGTGTGAATTTTTCTGGAGACAGGCAGCTCCTCTTGCTAAAACTGTTATTCCCAAGCTTGTTGAACATGCATATACTGGGGGGCAGGGTAATGTCAGAGGAGGAGGAGAATATTTGACTGTGCAGAGCTCATGGGAAAATGCACAGGATTCTGTAGAATACTTTACACAAAGTTATGCTGCGAATTCATTTGAGGCGTTTAGAGTGCGTTCTGTTGAGGAAGCGGGCACTGAAGTTTGCAGAGCTTTTATATCCGCTAAAGGGCCTAAGACTTTCGAGGCTTTAGTTGAGCCAGATTCTCCTTCACAGTTCCACGCATGGTATAGCTCTATAGATTATACTTCTGCTACAATACCTGCTACTTCACAATATAAGGTATTTTATCATATTTTTGCTGGAAATGATAGGGGAGTTTCTTATAGTGTTTATTTGAGAGACCCTCCACAGAATACACAATATGCTACAAATCCTGTTGTGGTTGTTGCTAATGGATTTGTTGCCAGAGGTCAGTATGCTACTGAAAGCAAGGACTTTACTGCACCTAAGGGTTATCAACAACTTTGTGTGAGAATAAATGATAAAGAGGAATGTGGATTTAAACAAGTTTCAAGCAGTTTTGCTGTTAATTATGTTAGAGACAGCATTGTTGCAGATGAATTAACAAGAACAGACATAACTACTGAAAGCCAGTGTGTTTCTGGAAGTATTAGTCCTGTTGCTTTGCTTAACCCTAATTTGCAGAGTTCTGTTGAAGAAACTTTAAATCCTGCAATTTACAACAGAGGAATTGTTAGAGTTTGTGCTACTTCTAATCCTGGAAAGGGAACTAATGAGGCTAGATTTGTTGATGTTGGTTATTGTGGTGAGAGCAGATTAAGGTGCTGGCTTGATAAAAATAGTTTGGATGATACAATTACAGATGTTAATGTTGGGTTGAAAAATAGGACTTTAAGTGAGATAGAACAAATACAGAAAGATTATTTAAATGATAAAGAAAGATTTATTGGCTCTTCTGATTTGAAGTCTGAACTTGATTCTATAATTAAAGATATTGATAAGGTTGATTCTAAAACTATTGATGACGTTGTTAATAAATTAAATTTATTGTTTAAAAGAACTACATGGTTGAGAGACAGGGCAGAGATATTATTTTGGAAAGCTACTGCTTATGAAAAAGTGTTTTTGAAGTCTTTTGCAGAACTTGCTATTAATATTAAAGAAACTGAAAATTCTGTTTCTGATACTCTTGTTGTTGAGACTCCTAAGACTGAAACTCCTGCTCAAGATTTGACTGGTCCGAGAGTTTTGAGTTTTAATGGGACTTATTCAAGTATACGAGAAAGTTATATTTTGATAAATGGAAGGTATACCGGAATATATTTGCAAGGAAGTAGTATCCTCCTTGATGGGAATGTTATTGATGATGTTAGAATAGGGGGTGTTGATTTGAATAGCGGGAAGATTAGTTTTCTACCTTCAAGTAAAAGTGTTATAGATAAAGCATTTGGTGAGGGAAGTTATGAATTGTTTAATGATAGAATTTTTGTTGAAAATATTAAAAGCGAAGAATGTGATTTAAATGTATTAGCGACTTGTACTGGTGCTGTGGAAAACCCTAAATGACTTTTTACTTAGAATTTATTTTTTTGGCTCTACTATAGGTATATTTCCATATTGCTCTTTAATTCTTTCTAATTCTTCTCTAGCTTCCGTTTCTTTTTTCTTCTGTGCATCTAACACTTGAGTTATACTTTCTCTCTCTTCGTTGTATTCTTTAGTAGGTCTTTCTTTCAGGAAGTAAACAGTATTTCCTCTAACTCTTATTTGCCCAGTGGTTGTGTTAATTATTGGTTCTCCCTCTTTATTTTTTTCCATAATCAAAACTTCTTTTATTCCCCTGTTATCTTCTGTTAATGTAATGCCTACATAATGTTCTTCTTTACCTATTATAGCTTTTTTTAGATTATAAGGGAAATTTTCTTGAGTAATTTGTCCTACATCCATCATTTTGTTTAAGTTCCTTTTTTTGATTTCAGCTTTCACGTTGTAAGGTCCTTCTATTCTGAATTTTAATTCATTTTCTACCTTTCCATCTCCGTCTGAGTCCCATTCCATTGGGACAAACAAGGTTTCTCTTTCAAGTTCTAATTTTTTTGATGGGACTATCCATGAGTTATCTATAGGATATAAAATAAATTTTCCTTCTCCTGGCATTCTCATTTCTGACTTGACTCCCTTTGCTACATATTCTCTTCCTGCCAGAACCACTGTATCCAATGAATAACTTATATCTCTTTGGGTGTCTGATTCTATTCTGTGACCACTTAAAAATTCAGAGGTGTCTAACTTAGATGTAGTGTTACAGGCGCTGTACAGTCCGGTAGTTGCGACTAAGATTCCTGTTCTTAGTTTTTTTATTAAACTCATGTTGGAGCTAGAAAATTATGGTTTATAAGTTATTTGGCGGTTTTGTTATTATAGAGAGTAGTGATTAACATAAATATTTTTTACTTCATTTATGCTGCTTTGTTTGCTTGTTTTAATGTTTTTGATTCAGCTTCTTTTAATTTTAGTTTGTCTTCTATTCCTAGCCTGTCTATTAATTCTTTGTACCTGTTTCTTATTGTGACTTCAGTGATTCCAGCGACGTCTGCAACTTCTCTTTGCGTTTTCTTTTCATCATTTATTAAAGCTGAAACATATAGTGCGGCTGCTGCAATTCCTGCTGGACCTCTTCCTGATGTTAATTCTGATATATCTGCTTTTTTTAGAATTTTAATTGCTTCGTTTTGGGCATGAGGAGACAGGTGTAAAATTGAGGAGAATCTTGAGATGTAATCTTTTGGAGATGATGGTTTTACTTTTATTCCCAACTTTCTTATTATAAATCTGTAAGTCCGACCAATTTCTTTTCTTGGGACATCTGAGGCGTTTGCTATTTCATCTAGAGTTCTAGGAATATTGTAAGAACGGCATGCTGCATAAATACATGCTGCTATGACTGATTCCATTGAGCGACCTCTTACAAGGCCTCTTTGCAGAACAAATTGGTATACTCTTGATGCTTCGTCTCTTACAACTGAAGGAAGAGTGAGGAATGAAGATACTCTTCTTAATTCCGCCATTGCAAGTCTTAGATTTCTTTCAATTGAAGTTGAGACTCTTTCTTGCCACTTTTTTAATCTAAGGAATTTTCTTGTCTGACCTGCTTCTAACTTGTAAATATCTGAAATTTCACCTATGTTTGTTGTTAAACCCTGATCGAATTTTTGCCTTGAGATAGGAGCTCCACCTCTTCCTTTTTTTTCTGATTTATCAAATTGGCCTCCAACGTCTTGGCCCGTGTCTACCATTTTGTCTTCTACAATCAGACCACAGTCACCACAGATAATTTCACCTTTCTGATCATCATGTGTAAGGTTTATGCTATTGCACTCTGGACATCTTTTGACAAAATTCATGAAACGAAAACTTTATAAACTAATTTTTTATTCGTGAGTATTTAAATGTTTGTTTTTGATGTTTTGAATTTGGCTGTTTTGAATAAAATTATTCGATTAGAATTGCATTAACAACACCTTCTCTGCTTGGGCGGTTTGTTATTTTGGCTTTGCCTTTTGAAGTTTCTATTATTGCTCCTTTGATTAGACGGTTTTGTCTTGCCAAGAATATGTTTTGAGGAGTTTGAAGAACGTTTTTTATTTCAACTTGTTCTGTTTTGTTTCCCGCTACTAAGTTTGCTTTGTCTGTTTTTAGAAGTATTGCTTTTTTGTGTCCACCCATTGTTTTAATTATTTTATTTTTAGTCTTGCCTAAGATTGTCTTATTTTCTTGCGACTGGTTTTCATACCATCTTTTTTTTCTGTTTTTATGGTATCTTCCTCCGGTCGTTTTTTTCCCAATATTCATGTAGTGATTTTCGAATGCTTGTTTTTAAAGGTTTCTAATTTTTTGTGGTTCCAGTTTAGAAAAGCTTATATACTATTGAAGGTGTTTTTAGGTCAGCATGGTTAAGTTACAGAGGTTGATTGTTACTCTTTTGGTATTGTCAGTTGTTTTTTCTCTTGCATCTGTTATTTTTAGTGTAGTTATATTTAGAATTAATTCTCAAGATAGCAAAGGTTTTGATAGAGTTATAGCCCCAAGTCATTCAGGGAATATAGGTTTCGTTGTTGAAAGTAGTGATAATTTAGTAGGAGGGGATAATGGTTAAGAGAGATGCTGGTTCAAAGGTTATTACTGTTTTTGCTGTTTTTGTGTTTATAATTTCTTTGTTTTCTGTTGGAGTGTTTTATTTATCTGCAAGAGCTTTGTTTAGTACTATTTCTGGTCATGCAACTAGCGTTGGAGAAGCTAATTTGACTGTTGAGTCGGCTGTAATAATTAACTTTACAACTGCTCAGATTAATTGGGGTTCTGGGAGAGTTAATTCTGGATCTCCTTCTGCAGGTTTGAATACTTTTGAACTGAATAATGTTACTGATGGAAATTGGACATTACAGAATGCCGGAGGGTTAAGACTTCAGAATCTGGGAAATGTTAATGTTACTTTGAACTTAAGTGGTACGAAGACTGCAGCTCAACTTATTGGAGGAACAAGTCCAACTTATCAATGGAATATTACCAATGTTGAGTCGAGTAGTTGCTTAAATTCTACTGGTGGTACGGATGCATTAGCTATAAATTTATTTTATAATGTTAATACTACTACTGCATTGATTTGTCCGCGTTTCCAGTTTGTAGATTCTGCAGATACTATTCGCATTGATTTTAATTTGACTATTCCATCAGACTCATTTACTGGAGCTTTGGGAGATACTATTACTGCTATTGCTTTTGCAACTTCTTGATTTTTTTATAATTAGAACAAAGTTTAAATACTCTATTTATGCATAGTGGGTTATGGCAAACGTCATAGAGAGACCTTTGGACCTTTTGAATAATTCTAAAGGAAAAGAGGTTATTGTGCAGTTAAAAAATGACAGACAGTTTTCTGGGGTGTTAAAGGCATTTGATATTCATATCAACATTGTACTTGATAATGCTAAGGAAATGGCTGATGGCGAGATGAAGAGAAACTATGGCCCTACTTTCTTGCGCGGGGACACGATTATCTTTATTTCTCCTGCTTAGTTTTTTATTGTTTAGATTATAATTAGATTTAATTATTTGGGAATCTGATTTTCATGAGGCATATAAGTTAGCTCTATTTTTATTCTATCTGGGTCTTCAAAGAAAACGGCATAGTAATCTTTAATATATTCTGGAAAATGCTTCGGGGTTTGATATAATGGTTTTATTTTATTTTTATTTAGGAATTCTTTAGAGAATTTATCAACATCTTCTTTTGAATTAGCTTTGAAGGAAATATGGTTAATCCCTGTTGCCTTTCTATGAAATCCTTTTGCTTTGTGTTTTTCTTCTGTTTCTATTATCCAAAAGTCTGTTGTTTCATTAGTAAATCCTATGTGTTCTGGACTTTCATCAATAATCCTATGTCAAAGTGTCTCTTGAAACACTTTGAGCATCCAAAAATCGAGTACCATTTGCATCGATTTTTTGATATTCAAAATAACTTAATAATTTTTTATAGAAAGGAATTGAAATCTTTGCATTTGATACATTAATTTGAATGTGATAAACAGAGGTTCTCATTTTAAACTTTTAGAATTTCTAGGTCTTCTGGAGCTATGGTATTTTTGAAAGTTTTTTTTGCTTCTTTTAACAGTTCTGGAATTCTGTGGACATGCTTTTCTGAAATGTGCACTAATGCTAAGTTTTTTACTTTTGCTTTTTTTGCTATGTTTGCTGCCTGCGTTGTTGTAAGATGTTTGTACTCTTTTGCTTGTTCTACTTCATCTTCTTTGTAAGTAGATTCACATATTAACAAATCTGAATCTTTTGCTAGCTTTGTTGTATTTGGGTTTTCTGCTGTGTCTAATATTATTGTAAGCTTTTTTCCTTTTTGAATATAAGTTACATCTTTGGACTTTATTTTTTTATTGTTGAGTACTATATCTTTGCCTTGCTGGAGTTGTCCAATTAATGGAGAATTTGGGAGTTTTAATTTTTTTAATTTTGATTTGTCTATTCTGATTTGGTCTTTTATTGTAATGCTATAAGCGAGTGTTGTTATTCCATGATCCATTTTTTCTGCTTCCATTTTTATTTGTTTGTCTTCATATACTAAACCTGAATCTATTTCATTAACTTTGAAATTTATTTTGAATTTAGAGTATATTTTTTGAAATAGCTCTATTTTTTCTTTTGTTGTTCTTGGACCATAAATTTGAAGGGTTTGCATATAATTGTTCATTCCCATTGTTTTTAGCAGACCTGCTATTCCTAATGTGTGGTCCTCATGCCAGTGGGTGATTAAAATATGTGTTAGTTTTGCTGGATTTTCTGATGCCTTTCTGAATTGTCTTTGAATTCCTTCTCCGCAATCCACTAAAATTTTGTGTCTTTCTGTTTTAACTAGGAAACCACTATGGTTCTTCTTTTTGTTTGGTATTGCGCTTGATGTGCCTAAACATACTACTTCGATATCCATAGGTGAGATAGTTTTTGATTGTTTAAATAAGTAATTGTATTGTGCAGATTGGTTCAGCATAGATTTAAAAGGAAAATTTTGTTTTGATTTCTGAGACCCCGTAGCTCAGCCTGGATAGAGTAACTGACTTCTAATCAGTAGGTCGCAGGTTCAAATCCTGTCGGGGTCGTTTTTATTTCAGATAGGTCAAATGGGCTTAATTTTCCTTCTAAAATTAATTTTCTTTGTTGTATTGTGGACTTAGCAGGAGAGGTTCCAAATTTCTTCCATACCTTGTATCTACTAAATTGAGCAGGGTTACTAAAACCTATTTTATTTACCCAATCATTTATTCTATTTTCTCCTCTAACCATTAAGATGTAAGCTTTCTGCTCGTTACCTCTACGTCCTTCTGCAGTATAAACAGTATGTCTAACATTTAATCTTATTAGCATTTCACTTATCCCTTCAATTATATATGGAGAGACTACTCTTATTGTTATTCTTGGATAAGTATTATATTTTAGTTTGAATTCACTATATTTTCCTTTTCTCTTCATAAAACTTATACAACCATCACAATCTGTAAATCCTCTTATAAATGCAGACCATATTTTTTGATCATTGCTTTTTAATATTGCTTCTGGAACAGTTACATCATAAGTCTTTCTTCTTTTGAATCCTAATTCTTTAAAAAAATTAATTGCATCTTGGCTACATATATAAAAACCATATACCGAATTGCTTTTCTTCTCATGTGCTACAACTTTTCTTTTAAGCAAGTTAGAAAACATAGGGCATATAAATTTATCATAATAATCTTTGTCTTCTGTTATGTTTCCCCACATACAAATATATTGCTCTTGTATACATCCGTCTGCTGCAAACATTCCTGCTACCTCTGCCAGTTCTTCGTTTATATTCATAGTTTCTTTATTTCTGCTTCGACTAAGTCTTCTTTTTTGAGCCCCATAGCCTCTACAACTTCTGCTGGAATATTTATTGCTAAACTGGTTCCGCTTTTTCTTACTTTTTTGATTACTTTGTATTTAGTTAACATCTTATTTAATAAGATATAGTAATATATAAATTTTTCTATTTTAACTTTATAAAATAATGATCTCTTTAACAATCTTTAAATAACGTTCCTGAGTTTGGTTTAATATATCGTGCAGGGATGGCGAAGTGGTTAACGCGGTCGGTTGCAGCCCGATTATTCATGGGTTCAATTCCCATTCCCTGCTTTTAGCGAAAGATTTAAGAAGTAATATTTTGCTTTGCTTTCATGGAACAAGAAGAATTTCAGTATAATCTTGATGTAAAACGTAGAGATTCTCTTATATTTAGAGAACAAGAGTTAAAAGATTTAAGAGATTATAGTTGTGAAAACTTTAATGGGTTGGATAGAACTACTTTTGAGACTTTAATAAATGAGAGATTTTTAGACCCTGATGAAAGGGTGAACGAGATTCCTACTGCTAGACAATTCTTGGATTTTATGCAAAGACATTCTGGAGAAAAAATATCTGCTTTGGGTTATGCTGTTTGCGTGGAAAGGTCTGATTATAGGGTTACTATTGAAGGATTAGAAGGAGAGCAGTTATCTCATGAAGCTCTTGTAGATTTTAGTAATTCTTTCGAGCGTGCTGATGAATTAGATGTAGACTTTGAAAATAGAAAAGCTCGTTGTTGGTATGATTAGTTTATTGTGTGCTCTATATTAGAAAGATTTAAAGAATAGTTTTCTTAATAGTTTATATGGTTGTGAAGAAAACTGATGCTAAGACTTCTAAAGATGATTCTACATTTACTAGTTTTTTGCAGGAAAGCGGTTTGATTTGGGGGCCTGAACCAGAAATTTATGGAGGATTGAGCGGATTTTATACTTATGGGCCTCTTGGAAAGTTGCTTAAAAATAAAGTTGAAAATTCTGTTAGGCATATTTTTAATGTCAATGGATTTAGAGAGATTGAAGGCCCAACGATTATGCCAAATAGGGTTTGGAAGGCATCAAGGCATTTAGATACTTTTTTTGATAGAACTGTGACTTGTATTAAATGTAAATCTACTTTTAGAGCTGATAAACTTGCTGAGGAAAAATTTGATGTTTCTGCTGATTCTTTTAACGATGATAAATTGCTTAAATTTATGGCTGAGAAAAAAATTAAGTGTCCTTCTTGTGGGGGAGATTTTAACAATAAAATTGAGAAACAAAGTTTAATGATGGGAACTAATGTTGCTGGACAAGACGCTTCTTTAAGACCAGAGACTGCAACAGTAACTTATCTGCCATTTCTTAGAATGTATCATTATTTTAGAAAGAGACTGCCTTTTGGTGTCTTTCAGATAGGAAAAGCTTATAGGAATGAAATTTCTCCCAGACAGAGTGTTTTGAGAGGTCGTGAGTTTACACAAGCTGAAGGACAATTGTTTATTGATCCTAATGAGAAGAATAATTGGGAGAGGTTTGAAAATGTTAAAAATGAGAAGTTACCTTTTTGGGATTATCATTTGCAAGATTCTAATGAGATGCCTGTGATGATTTCACTTGAATCTGCGTTAAAGAAAAAACTAGTTTCTACTAAGGCTTATGCTTGGTGTTTATGGGTTGCTTATTTTCAGTTTAGGAATTTTGGGATTCCAGAAGATAGGATAAGAATTAGACAGCATCATCCAGATGAGAGAGCTTTTTATGCGGCTGATGCTTGGGACATAGAAATTAAGACAAATAATTTTAGATGGGTTGAGGTTTGCGGTGTTCACGATAGGACAGATTATGACTTAAAACAACATTCTAAGGAGTCTGGAATTTCTTTTGAGGTTGCCCGTGAAAATGGTGAGAAATTTGTACCTCATATATTAGAAATTGCTTTTGGAATTGATAGGCCTGCTTATGTTTTGATTGATTTGTTTTATGAAAAAAAAGATGAGGGTGAAGGGAAAACTATTTTTTCTGTGCCTTACAATATGGCTCCTATTGATGTATCTGTTTTTCCTTTGATGAAGAAGGATGAATTAACGAAGCTTGCTTTGAAAATTTCTGAAGAGCTTGGAAAGCATTTTATTGTTGATTATGATTCTTCTGGAAGCATAGGAAAGAGGTATTTAAGGAGTATGACTTCTGGGAATCCATTTGCAGTCACTATTGATTATGATTCTATTAAGGATAGGAGTGTTACGGTTAGAGATAGAAATAGCGGGAAACAGGAAAGGGTTAAAGTAGATAAGCTGGTTGAATATATCTCTAAAAAATTAAGCGGATAATGTTTGATAAAAATTTAGTTAAACTAGAGCACATAGTAGAATGTCTTGAAGATGATGGTTTAGTTTGTCTTAGGCAGATTATTTATAATTCGTTTTTTTCGAGGAATGAAGAAGATAGGAAGTGTAGTATTAATTTCTTGAATGAAAAAGTGTTTGGGAGTGGCTTAAGACGTGGTTATTTGGAAAAAGGAGAGTTAATCTTGGTAGTTTCTACTGAATGTTATACTGGGTTTGTTGATGCTGGACCTGTTCCTGATAAGTATATGAATGTTGGATACTATCCTTTTGAAATTTGAGAGATTAGGTTTATAAATAATAAATTATAAGTTATGTAATGGGTGTGGGGTTTGATGATATTTTGTTTTGGCCGTTTGCTGTTGCTTTTGCAGGAGTGATTGCTTTTGTTGCAGTTGTTGTTCTTTTGTTTTGGTTGTGGATGCTTATTGATTGTGCAAGACGCAAATTTAGAAATAATGTTGAAAAAATTATATGGATAGTAGTGATTGCTTTATCTACTTGGTTCGGGGCTTTAATTTACTTTATTGTTGTTCGTTCTTTAAATCCGAGAGGTTTAGCAGAGAGATAATATGGGAAAAACATTAGGTTTTATTTCTTTGAAGGGTGGTGTTGGTAAAACTACTATGTCCGTTGCTGTGGCCAGTCATCTTGCTAATGCTTATCATAAGAAGGTTTTGCTTGTAGATGCTAATTTCTCTGCTCCAAATTTAGGTTTGCATATGGACATTGTTTCTCCGCAGAAGACTATACATGATGTATTACAGGGTGATAGTATTTCATCCGCTATTCATACGCAATATAATGTAGATGTTATTCCAGGTAATTTTCTTAATAACAAGGAACTTAATTACATGCTTTTGAAGGATAGGATAGGGCATTTAAAGAAGGATTATGATTTTGTTGTTCTTGATTCTTCTCCAAGTTTGAATGATGAGATGCTTGCTACTATTATTGCTTCTGATCATTTATTTGCTGTTTCGACGCCCGATTATCCTACTTTGAGTTGCACAATTAGGGCTGTACAGCTTGCTAAGCAACGCCATAGACCTATTGAGGGAATTATTGTTAATCAATCTAGAGGGCATTACGATGTTAATATAGATGAAATTCAAGAATCAACTGGAATTCCTGTTGTTGCTAAAGTTAAGTATGATGACATTCAGCATATGGCTTTGGCTGAGAGGGTTCCTGCTCCTATTTTTGCTGGGAGAACTGCTTTTACGAATGAGGTTGATAGATTTTGCCGTGCTATTTTAGGGTTGCCTGAAAAGCAATCTTGGTTTAGTTCTTTGTTTTTCAAGGGAGATCAGAAACTTGAAAGAGTTAACAGGGCTGTGATGTCGAAGAGTTTTTATAAAGGTGTTTTTAAGTAATTTAGATGGTTATTGGCGATAACTGTATATTTTGCAAGATTGTTCGCGATGAGGTATCTGCTGAAAAAGTTGATGAAAGTAATTCTTTTATTGCTATTTTGGACAAGGATCAAGATGTTAAGGGGCATAGCCTTGTTATTCCTAAAAAACATTATGTAACTTTGCTTGATATTCCTGATAAAGTTGGAAATGAGATGCTTCAGTTTGCTAAGAAAATTGCAAATGACTTGATTGATAAGAAACTCGGGGACGGGTTTAATTTGATTATGAATAATTTATCTGTTGCCGGACAAGTTGTGATGCATGCACATATTCATATTATTCCTCGCAAGGAAGATGATGGAATTAGATTTTTGACGAGGGTTTGAATTTCAAGTTTAATTATAATTGGTGTGTGAGACGCCCGGACCAAGCAGGATAGGTTTGTGTTATCCTCATGGGCATGTAAATTTTTAATTTATGATTCCTCTATGGAATGTATGCTTTCCTAAAGAATAAAAGGTTTTTAAGGATTGTCGAGATGGAAGTGATGGATTACTCCATGGGTAGACTATCCTTAGAAATGTAACTACTTTATAGAAACCATAAATAATAAAATTTATAAACCCTTTATTTTATCAATTTACATGGAAAGAGAAATAGGAAAACCAATTGGTTATGTAGACAAATCTAGAAGGCCCTATGCAGCATTTGTATTAAGTAATCCTGAATTAATAAAAGGAATAGACTTAGCAACCTACGCAGGTCAATTAAGCATTTACCATGCAGAGCCAGGGAAGTTTAAACCCAATTATGATATTTTAACAAAAAACCTTTCAACATTAGTAAGAACTTTACCTGAAAAAGGTCCACGATTAGAAGATGCAGATATAATTGATTATTCAGGGTTTAGTGGTTTATCTTACGACGCCTTTGAAGAAATGAAGCCTCAAAGTCAAGATTGGAGAATTAGAACTGCTTTCGGTCCTACACCTCCAGATCAGGAGATTTTTGAGATAATGACTTATTTACATTTTCTAAGAGATGTCTCTGAGAAAGAATCTGACAAAGTAATCAAAACAGCCGGAATTGGAGAACTTTATGATGGTGAAGCCTGGAAACAATTAGGAACAGAAGATTTGAGAAAAGTAGTAGAAAGAGGAAAATCTTGGGGTGAACAAGAATATTCAAAATATCTTGCCATTCAAAGATTAGAAAAAGAAGTAAAGAGTTCTGGACAAAGAATGCCTGAAGGAATAGAATTAGGAAGAATGTTAGAAGAAAAGTTAGGATTGGACTATGGAGGATATGACTGGAATTCTTTCAAATCAAAAATTGCTCCTCGTTTCAATGACGGTACGCAGGTAGTTAATGTTATAGTTGGAAAAGCAAACCTAATTGGAGATTTACAGAACGAATTAGATAGAAGAAAATAAATTAGAAATAACCTATACAACTTTTGTACAATATCTTCAAAACAGTATAAAAATAGTTAAACGCCCGGTTTCTCAAAACATCGTTTTTATCGTTGGTAAAACTTACGCCCGGACCAGGTGTGTGAAATAATTGAACTTTCAATTCTCTAATGGCGCTGGAGAGGATTAAACTCTCGACCCCGGCCTCATGAGAGCCGTGCTCTATCACTGAGCTACAGCGCCGAAACTAGATATTAGGGAGCTTTTTTAAAGATTCGCTGTTTTAATGTTTTATGGCTGTGATAGATGATGTTATTATGGAGCTTGGAAAAATTGGTTTGTGGATACAAGCTGTTGGACTTATAGTTATATTATGGATTATTTTTCAGGCTATTACTATGTATTATAATAGAAAAAGAAGAATGCTTTTGAGAGATATTAACAGCAGACTTGAAAGGATTGAGATGAAGCTTGATAAATTTGGCAAGAAAAGAAATTAGGAATAAGACGTTTCTTCTTCTGGAATTTCTTTTTTTATTTTTGGTTTTAATTCCTCTTCTTTTGATATTCTCTCTGCTTTTTTGAGTCTTGCTATATAACCTGCTATCTTGTTTCTTACTTTTTTGCTGGGCATTGTACTGCCTAGAATTTTTTTGTTTTTATTGAATTCTTCTTCAAATGAACTTTCTTTTACTATAAGCTCTTTACTGGCTCTCTTTACCATTAATTGCTTTATCCTTCCCATGTTGTAAGTTTTGTGATGGGGGTTTTTAAAGATTGACTTTTTGGTGTTTTATCAGATTAGACCATTGTTTATAATAATCCTGGGCTTTTTTGTCTATGTCTCCTGGTGATAGGATGAGTGCAGGCATTTTTTCCAATTGAGTCTTTTGAATTACATTGATTAAATCTTCTAAAGTTATTTTCTTTTTGTTTTTTGCCACTAAGTAAATTTCCTGTTCTCCGAATTCTGTATTTAATTTTATTTTGGCGATTAATTCTTTCTTTTTTGTTGAAATTTCATTTATTATTTCTATTTTTTTGTTTGATAAGTGAGTTTTTATATTATTTAGGAAATCCGAAGTTATTGGTTTTGTTATTTTTTTAGCTTCTTTTTTTGACGGTTGCTTTTCAAATAGGTTTAATGTTTCTTCATTTTTGGTGTTTTTTATGCTTTGAATTTTTGCTTGTGGTTTTTCTATTTCTTGATTTGTTTCTTTTTCTTCTTTTTTTGGTTTTGGATTTAGAATGTTTTCTATCAGTTCTCTTGCTTTTTCATTAGTTAATGTGTGGAATTTCCAAAATATTTTTTCTTCTTCTTTATCTACTATCTTGACCGGAAATGCAAAATCTCTTAAATTTCTTAGTGCAACTCTTATTGCTGGTTCTTGGTTAATATCTGATAGTATTTCGTTTTCTTTTAGCATTTTGAATGCTTCTTTTTCTTTGTTGTTTAGATATTCAGAATATTTTTGAAGTTGCTCTTCTTGACCACTCAAGTAATATAATGGAGAACCACCCACTTTCATGTTGCTTATTTTGAGTTTTTGTTCGCCAACTAATTCAGACATGAATGCTGCCGTAAATAAATTATTTTGTCCTATGGCGCTCGCGACTCTTACTGGAAGCTCGGGACCTTTTTCTTGAATTAATTGTAAAATCCTATTTTTTGTTTGCATGACTTTTTGCATATCTGGCATCATACTTTGATAGATGAGGTTGTTATAAAGATTACTGTAATTCAGGGCTTTAACCAGGATATTTCATAATATAAGATGTCATTTTCGTCGTCAACTATTCCTATAAGGAGCTTCTTTTTTGTTGAATGAGCTACTCTGTTTTTTGCCGCGAAGTCATGCCATGTGTGGGGGTCCGATTCTCTTACTACATATGCTAACCATAGCGCATGATCTTGTCCTGGTTTTGAGCCTTTTTTGTAAACTCTAAAATCTGCTCCAAATTTTAATGCTGTTTTCACTATGTATCCTTTGTTTCTTAGATCTTCAAAAAGAGTCAATTTAGTTTCTATTCTTTTATCTTGTTTTCTTGCGATTGTTATTGCTTTTTCGAAACTTATTGGCTTGTTTTTTATGTTTAATTCTAACTTTTTTTTACTTTTTAGATACAAAACTTCCGCCCATGAGTATTCAATTCTATCTTTTATTTTTTCTCCAAATCTAGATTTTTCGTAAAATGAGAATGCTTCACTTGATGTAGAGTGTATTTTCTCGCTTGTTATATGTGCAATTATCATAACTATTATTGGGTTAAGAGTTATTTAAAGCATTGCTGTAGCAATTGCAAAATATATTAATATGGATGTTGCATCTGAGACTACTGTGGCGAATGGTCCTGCTCCAAATGCGGGATCTCCTCCTAATTTTTCTATGCTTAGAGTTATTAAGAGAGACACTATGCTTGTTATCATCAGTGCGCTAAATGCAGATATACCTATGACTAATGCAATATATTTTTGCCTCCAGAATAATGAGATTGTAGAATATAATATCACACTTATAACTAATGATATAATGATACTGATGGTTCCTTGTCTTAACATGTATGCTTTTATGTTTAGTTTGTTTCCAATTACTGCCAGGTCTCTTGTAAATATTGTTTGAACTTGATTTGATAATGCTCCACTTATGTAAATTATTGTCGGGATGAAAAAGACTAAGATTATGTATTTTTCTAAGATTTGTTCAAAAGAGCTCATGAAACTTGCAGTTACTATTATCCCTATTAGTCCAATTATTAGCCAAGGAATTCTATGCGTTATGCTTTTGTATAATGGTGCTTGTTCTGTGTGTTCATAATTTAGGTGAGCTTTATGGATACCAGCAATGTTGAATAGTTCTCTTCTTACTACATGGTTTAGTATGTGGAGTATTGCTTTTGGGGGTATTACTCCGATTAATTTATGGTTGTCTATGACTGGAAGCGCTTTGATTCCGTGATTTAGAGCTAGTCTTGAGATTATTTTGTAATCTGCTGAAGGGTGTATATGGATAACATCTTTTAACATGAAACTTTCAACTCTAGTTGCTTTTGGGAGCCTGAAAAGATCCTTTATTGAAAATACGCCTATTAATTTATCGTCTTTTTCCACTACATATATATAGTCTATAGATTCGAAATTTTTGCTTTCTTTTTTTAGAATATTAGTGACTTCACTTATAGTTTTGTCTTTTGTTACCTTTGGAACTTTTCTTTTTATCTCTTTTTTTATATGTTTAAAAATTTCTTTAGTCACTTTATTTATTGTTTATCGTAAGTTTTAAATCTGTGGTTTTTTATGGTTTGGTATGAAATCTGTTAATTTTTCTACGATAGATAAGAAGTGGCAGAAAGAATGGGAGAAATCTAAGATATTTGAGGCTGTTGCTGATGCAAAGAAACAAAAGTATTATGTTTTGGCAATGTATCCGTATCCCTCTGGGAGTGGTTTGCACATGGGTCATGCTTTTCAGTATGTTATTCCAGATGTATTGGCAAGGTTTATGAGGATGAATGGAAATTCCGTACTTCACCCAATGGGGTTTGATAGCTTTGGGCTTCCAGCTGAAAACGCTGCCATTAAGGAAGGAGTTCATCCAAGAAAGTATACAGATACTGCTATAAAGAGATTTATTACTCAATTAAAGACTTTGGGAATCAGTTATGATTGGAGTCGAAATGTTCAGAGTCATGATTCAAATTATTATAAATGGAATCAGTATTTCTTTTTGCAGTTTTTAAAGAATGGCTTGGCTTATAGAAAAGCCTCTCCAGTTAATTATTGTTTGAAGTGCGAAAGTGTTCTTGCTAATGAGCAGGTACATGATGGGAAGTGTTGGAGGCATACAGATACAGAGGTTTCCATTAAGAACTTGGAGCAGTGGTTTGTTAGGACTACGAAGTATGCGGATGAATTGCTTATAGATGTGGAGAAACTTGATTGGCCTGAACGTATTAAAGCAATGCAGAGAAATTGGATTGGAAGGAGTGAAGGAGCTGAAATACTTTTTGAGATTGATGGAGAAAGATGGCCTGTTTTTACAACAAGAGCAGACACTTTATTTGGAGTTACTTTTTTAGTTATTTCTGCTCAACATTCTAGACTTAATGAGCTTGTTGCTAAGGAGCAGAAGAAAGCTGTTGATAATTTTTTGAAAAAGATTAAAAGTGTTAAACAAGAGGATTTTGATAAATTAGACAAGGAGGGAGTTTTTAGTGGGAGTTATGCTATTCATCCATTAACTAAAAAGAAGATTCCTATTTGGATTGGAAATTTTGTTGTTGCTGATTATGGCTCGGGTGTTGTTATGGCTGTGCCTGCTCATGATCAGCGCGATTACGAATTTGCTAAGAAGTATAAGCTTGATGTTAGGGAAGTTATTAGTTCGGGGAATAAAAATAAAGTTTTGAATGAAGCATATATTGGGAAGGGGAAATTGATACATTCAGAAGATTTTAATGGTCTTGATAGCGATGAGGCTAAAATTCATATTGTCAAAGTTCTTGAAGATAAGAAATTAGGAAAGTTTGTCACACAATATAAATTGAGAGATTGGCTTGTTTCGAGGCAGAGATATTGGGGAACTCCGATTCCTGTAATTTATTGCGATTCTTGTGGAATTGTTCCTGTGCCTGAAAAAGATTTGCCTGTTTTATTGCCTGAGAAAGTTAAGTTTGGAAAAGGGAATCCTTTATTGAGTAATGAGAAATTTATTAATGTTAAATGTCCTTCTTGCGGGAATGGGGCTAAACGTGAGACAGATACTCTTGATACTTTTTTTGATAGTAGTTGGTATTATTTGAGGTTTACAGACCCCTTTAATAAGAAATTACCTTTGAGTTTTGATGACATTAGTTATTGGATGCCTGTTGATTTTTATTCTGGAGGAGCGGAACATGCCTGTATGCATTTGATTTATGCCCGCTTTTTCACTAAGGCTTTGCGTGATTTAGGTTATTTGAATATTGGCGAGCCTTTTTCGAGATTATTTAATCAGGGGATGTTGCACGGTGATGATGGATTTGTGATGTCTAAATCTAGGGGCAACGTTGTTGATCCTTTGGATATGACTAAGAAATATGGTTCTGATACGTTAAGACTTTTTCTTATGAGTGTTGCTTCTCCAGATAAGGATACAACTTGGAGTTTTACTGGTATTGAATCAATGTATAAGTTTGTTGGTCGTGTGTGGAATTATTCTCACAGAGTTAAGTTTGGAAAATCTTCTTCTAAAATTGAACATAAGGTGAATAAGGCGATTGTAAATGTTACTAAAGATATTAAGAATATTAATTATAATTTTGCAATTATTAAATTGAGGGGTTTGTTTGATTCTTTTGAAGACGAGATTGGTAAGTATGATTTTGGTAATTTTCTTAAATTAATTTCTGTTTTTGCTCCTCATATTTCTGAAGAGCTTTGGAATAAGTTTATTGATGATAAGAATTTGATTTCTGTTTCTTCTTGGCCTGTTGCTGATAACTCTAAGATTAATGAGAATATTGACAGAGCTGAAGAGAACTTTGAGAGGACTGTTTCTGATATTCAGAATGTCTTGAAAATCATTCGTGATAAACAAAATAAAGATACTTCTCATGTTTATTTGTATGTCATTCCTAATGAATTAAGGAATTTTGATTCTTCTTTGTTATCTAAACGTCTTGGTGTTAATGTTTCTGTTTTCGCAGTTAATGATTCTAAGAAATATGATCCTTTTGGAAAGAGTTCTAAGACAAAGCCAGGGAAACCTGCAATTTACGCTGAATAGAAATGTTTAAATATGAGTACTCATACTATGTACTCATATGGGTAGTGTAAACATAGCAATTAAAGATGAGGCTTACAAGTTTCTGAAATCTTTAAAATCTAGGGATGAAAGTTTTTCTGATGTTATTTTGAAGTTTAAAGAAAGAAAAGTTTCTAATGGAAAAATGCTTGTTGAGTTAAGAGAGGAGTATGATGAAAAATTAGAAGGCATTGATTTTAGTGGTATAAATGAAAAAATGGGAAAGTTTAGAGAAGAAGTAGAAAAAAGAATGGATGAAACTGCAAAATATATGGATGAAGGACGAAATAAATGATAGGTATTGATACTACTGCTTTGATTGATTTATATAAAAAAGATTCTGGTTTAATTAAAATATTATCTAGTTTGACAGAACATATTTCCACTACAGTAATTAATTCTTTAGAAATTAAGTTTGGATTAGATCCGAAAAGAAAAGATTATGAGATTGAAAAGGAATTTTATACAAGATTGATTAATAATCTAATAATTTTAGATTTGAATTTAGAGTGTGTCGAAAAGTCATCAGATATTTTTTGGAAGCTTAGTGAGAAGGGAGTTACTATTGGAAAATTTGACTGTATGATTGCAGGAGTACTGTTGTCAAACGGAGTTAGTACAATAATAACTAAAAATAAGAAACATTTTGAAAATATTAAAGGGCTAAAAGTTTTAAGTTACTAGTTTTTTTGTGTCGATAGTGCCTCACGCAAACTACACTCTTAGAGAATATCAATTCTCTAATACCTTCAATTCTCACTGAACGAATTGAAGTCTTTAGAGTGTGGTGGTGCATCGATTTTTTGATATTGTAAGACTTATAAATAGGCTTGATTTTTAGAAGTTCCATTAAAAATAGGAGTTGTGGCTTGAAAATATATTTGGTGCATCCTGGAGAGAGTGAATTTGGAAAATTGACTAATGAAGGAATTTGGCAGCTTAAGGGTGTTGCAAGACGTTTTTTATCTGAGAAGATTGAGGCAGATAGGATTTATGTTAATGGAAATAGCGTTTCAAGGCAGAGTGGAGATGTTTTGAGTAGGTCTTTGAGTGTGCCAGTTGTGAGTGATGAGAGATTTACTGAAATTAGTGAAAGGGTGGTTTTGGGAGAGTTTTTTGAGGAAGATATTGAGAATTTGGATTATGTTAATCTATTTGTTGATGAAATTGTGAACAAGGGGAAGGATGTTATAATTATTGTTGGTGGAGGGGTTCATAGGGCTGTTATGAGCAGGCTTACGGGAATGTCTTTGGCTGAAACAAGGCATTTTTCACTTTTAAGTGCAGGGGTTTCTGTGTTGGAGTATAGTCGCGATGATTTGAGATGGAAAATTAAGATTGTGAATGATAGGGCTCATTTAATGGTGCCTTGAGTTAATTATTTCTAGATAGTTAATATAATATTGATTGCATACAATTTATCACAAATTAATCAAAAAATCGATGCACTATCATACTCTAAAAAGTGTGATTTTAGAGAGGCACGATTGATATAAAAAAATTATGAGGGCACAACAAATTTATTCATGTTATGGCAAGAATAATCTTGCATAAGAGAGCAAGATTATATTACTTCAAGAGAATTAGGAATTAATAAGTACGCAAGGTTCTATCAGATAGATACTGTAACCTTATCGTCATCTCCTTAATTTTGCAAAGAATCTGATAAGGTTCAACAGTTTGTTTCTTTTTAAATCAATTTTTATCTCAGCCTTTTCTGCAGGTGTTTTTCCTTTCAGCTCTTGATGAGGATTAACAAGGTTATGTAAAACTCTTTGTAAATCCATAAAATGTTTTGCGCCATCAAAACTTCCAAAACCACCCCGAATATTTTTTATTCTATCTTCAATTTTTCCATTATGTCTCTCAATTGGATTATTATTATGTTTTAATCCATATTTTTTGCATGCAATTGGAACTCCAAAATATAATTTTGCGACTCTATAAAAAAGTTTATTGAAAGCAGATCCATAATTTGCAAATTTATCACAAACAAATTCAAATAACAATCTGTCTTTCTTTTTCTTATGTTTTTCTGATAAATATCTTTCCAATATCTGTGGATAACAGCTATCTTTAATTTGTTTTAGGAATTTTATACATTTTGCTTTCGTTCTTTTATCGACAAAAGAATGAGCTAAAACAAATTTTGTTTTGTTATCAATAGCGTTCAAATCGAAATTCCAATCATCTTTAACTTGAACATATTTTTCATCATAATGAATATTTCCTTTTATTGTTGGAGAAACAATTTCATTTATCGGATTTTAAAAAAGCAGAATATTTTCTTTCCC
>Ga0209542_10002561_pt1 | contig 40457 bp, 47 predicted proteins | sample RifCSPhighO2_01_FD_184028 | JGI IMG/M metagenome (GOLD analysis project Ga0209542, IMG submission 184028) | Soil microbial communities from Rifle, Colorado - Rifle CSP2_plank highO2_0.1 (SPAdes) (version 2) | ecosystem: Environmental > Terrestrial > Deep subsurface > Rock core/Sediment ... | reverse complement strand
TATATGAAAGTCTTGCGATACAAGACACCCCAAGAGATGCTTAATGAGCATAGAAAACACAAAAAGCACTCACGTGCTTGAGAAAATTACAATTATTGAGGTGGTCTGATTGAGACTGGGCTGTAGGAACTTAGACGTATTTTAATTATACCACACTTCTGTAGTATTTGCAAGTTTTGCGGGGGCACGAGGACTCGAACCTCGAAAATCGGTTTTGGAGACCGACAGTTTACCGTTAGCTTATGCCCCCATATGATAAAATCAGCTTCTAGCTGATTTTATCATACAACTTAGTTTTATCCTAGATTCTTTACCCGGTCATTTTAGCCTCTTTGTGGGGCGTAGTTTTCCTGCACCATTTACAAAATTTCTTGAACTCCAACTTCCTCTCAACTTTTTTCTTGTTCTTTGAGGTGTAGTAATTGGGTCTCTTGCAGACCACACACTTCATTCTTAATAGATTGTCTTGTGGCATATTTGTCTAAGAGTGAAGCGATTAGCTACAAATATACCGATCTCGCCGACTTGTCCCGCCGAAGTTTTAACATAGGCGGAAGCTTTAGCGAAGGCGGATGGCACCAATCGTTCTCTCTTTATATTTTATTTAACCTAGATATACTACACTAAAAAACTACATTTTACAATAGCCGTTGATTTTTGAAAAAATTCCTGTAGAATAAGCGGGTACATTAACATAGAGAGGTTGTCATGCTGAAATATTACTCGGATGATAATTTAAAACACATTAAAAAAGCAAAGGACTATAAGGAATTACTTACTATTGCCATCACTGTTCTGAATGTAATGTTGTGCCAATACCCGCTCACGCCTATTACTATGGTCTGCGGACCAATATCAACCGGCGGTGCGGGATCAAGAAGTAGAAACCTAGAAGTATTTAACAGGGCCATTGATCGCTTATCTGCCGGCGGATTGTTTGTCTTCAGCCAAATGCCGTTTGAAGATGACATGGAGAGAATATACAAATCAGACCCGAGCCTTCAGGGATTAAGACTTTTGGAAGAATTTTATCTGCCAATATTCGAAACGAGATTTATAGAACTACTGTGCTTTCTGCCAGGATGGACAGATTCTATAGGCGCAACATGGGAACATCAACAAGCCGAGAGACTGAGCATACCGAGAATATACTTATCAGAATATTATATAAGCGATCTTTAGACCTAGCCCCATTTATGGGGCTTTTTTTGGAGGGTAGAACCCCGAAAGAAAAACACCCTTTCCATTTTAGAAGAAATTTGTCGCGCGCAAAACCAAAATGCAAGGAACATTTTTCTTTGGGGTTGCCGAGCGGAGCGAGGCAGTGGCGGGGCTTTCGTGGAGCGTACGGCTTAATTTAGAGCCACCATTACGAATTTTTGATAAAGTAAGTTCGAGTGAAGTCGTAAAGACACTCAATAAAAACTAAAAACCGCCTAGGCGGTTTTTAGTTTTTATTGAGCCGTTGGTCGGATTTGAACCGACGACCTACTCCTTCATAATGCACCCCAACTTCGTTAATACTTATATGGGGATTAGACTGTATCTTGTCGCCTTTGGCGACCCCTTGTCAGTCGTTCGGGCGTTTAAAACGCCACGGTCTTACCCAGCCGTAGTTTTCCAGAAAACTACGGCTGGGCTTTAACCGTTATTCGGGATTCACCGTTGAATTGCTTCAGCGGTGGGCAATTTGATTTACCATGGAGTTGCTCTACCAGCTGAGCTACAACGGCAACATATTATCTATTATATTTTTAAGCTTCGTATTCGAAAAATGGACTGTCATAACACCAAACTTTGATTTTTCTCTGTAATTCCCTATCGACCTGCTTGGAGTTACGGTAATCTTGAAAAACTGATCTTTTCTTATCTGAAAATCTTTTAACTCATTTAACCAAAAGTTCAATGTTTTCCTGGGCTGCATATCGTCAAATACCTGTAAGCCGAATCGTAATTTTTCTCTATTAATCCCAAATATATCTACCATAAACCGTAAAAACATTCTAATCATTCTTGGGTCAGTATTGCCTAATCTTATAGAGTTACGATTCTTTTTATTACCCTCACCCCAGTAAAGACCCAGTCCCAAACCCAATAGTTTTGCCTCTTCTAGTGTTTTCGGCTCTTTTACTGAAAATGGATCCCCGTGAGGATTATACTTAGCGTACATTGCATCTGATAAAGATCTTTTCTTGATCTTAAATTTCCTTATCCAGTAATTTATCCTGTTTTCAGAACATTTAAAAACTTTGGCAATTTCTGGAACAGAGCGCTTCTTCTCTATATAAAGCTCGTTTAGTATATCCCTAAATGGTTCCATAAGTAAACTATACCAAAAAACTCGCTTATGGTAAACCAAATTCTGTGGATATATAAGCTCTACTAGTTCTTCAAAAGCGACTTCTTTCTCAATTTCACACCTTTCATCCCTCTGGCCCGTAAATGCTTAAAAAACTCAATCTGCTGTAATCTTTTCTTGGCCTCTTTCTTGGTCTTATACGAACTACGCTACGCAGCACGGAGGAGCTATGAAGGGCCACTTCTACGCAGATATAAAATTCCGCATATGCGGAATTTTATATTCTAAATCTTTTCAGTGCTGTGCACTTCGTCGCCTTTATTGGCTATTAAGTGCGCGCACTGCGTAGCTTTAGCGAAGTAGTGGAGTATACCAGGACAACTGGAAAACCATTGTCAAAAATATTTACATATGGCTAAAGAAGAATTCATTAGAATTTGAAATCGTATAATTATTACACAACCTACTCCATTCCAGACACCTTTTCCCTAATGTCTGCGTCGTTATTTGCCATATGCGTTAAATCTTTTACTGCGACTTCTAGATTCTCAATATAATCTTTAATCTCTTGGATATGACGTTTTATATCCCGACCCTGTCTGTCTCCATCCATCATATCCCCAAGCTCTGCAGATTGTTTTATCTTACGTATTAATTCTGCTACTTCTTTATATTTTTCTGGTCCCATCTCCGACAAGTGTTCTTTGGCTAACTCCAAATCACGCTTCTCCTCGCCTGATTCTATCGTTGGATTTTCAAAACTCATATTATTATTTAAATTTAATAACCCGTATTTACCCGACCAATTTCTTGCTGTAATCGACCTATCTCCGCTTGGGCTCGACCAAGCTCAGATTTTTTCCTATCAAGTTCCTGTTGAATCCTATCTATCTCAGCCTGAATTCTATGAGCCTCCTGCTCATGAGGGTGAAGCTCCTGCTTCAATCTGGCAATTTCTTTTTCTTTCTCAGCTCTTTCTTTTTCCTTTTCTTGGCGTTCTTTATCAAGATCTGTAGACATGTGTTTATTAGGATTAGTTTATTAACTACAATATAACACACGGCTCCAGAGTTTTCCAGTCCTGTCATCTCTCCCTAAAACCTCAATTTTGGCAAACCTCAAACAATCAAAAACACCAAGGATTTCTTGATGTTTTTGATGTATAAAACCAATACTAGTGGGCGGTGAGGGACTTGCACCCCCGAAGGCCAATGGCCGCTAGATTTACAGTCTAGTGTGTTTGCTGCTCCACCAACCGCCCATTATTAAATTCTAAAAATCTTTTTTCATTCTTTTTATTATTAAAACCGATTTTATTAAAATACAAGCGAAGATCATTTTTCCTTGTTAGATAAATATTAAATCCGCTTATTTTTGATGGGAAAAACCCTAAAGATACCAGCGCTAACCTTGTAGATTTTAACAGGGGGATTGACCTATTACAAAATGATATTTGAACATTACCAGATCTTAATTTATACACCGAGCCATCAGTATCAATTAAACCCCTAACAGTATTTACTAGGAAATTTCTCTTTTTAACACACCAGCTAGGTATATCAACCTGCGAATCTACTTTATTAAATGCCAACCCCATATTTAAAAACCATCTTACCAGTCTTGCTGACCCTAAGTAAATAACATAGTGCCCATCTTTCGTTGTAATAACCTTAGGTTTTACATTAAAAAGTTTTCCCATTAGGCCACAAACATAATCTACATACTCATCTTTTTTGCCCAATGTTACCGTAACCTGAGTGGGTGAAAGGTGCCCATCCCCCAGTAAAATTCCTACCATTTCAGCAAGCTGTTCAGAATATGTTTTAGGAATAGTTATGTTATGGTTTATGTTTTTATAGGTTATTTTTTTAAATGGTGTTGATTTAATACCTAATCTCAATAACCTTTGATATATACTAGATTCTGCTAAGCCGAGAATGGAAGCAATATCACCTATGGTCTTATTCTCTTTAACGTATAGTCTGATTAATTCCTGTTTACTCTTCCGCTCTTCAGTTTTATTCCATCTCCGAGGCATAAATAATTCTATCATATCCTGAACAACATAGCAAATTTTTAATTGACTACTTTACCATGTAATACTGTTAAAGAATCGGGGAGCCCGAGGGGTGAATCGGACACCCGTCAGCGGTTTACAAAACCGTCGCTTTGCCACTAAGCTACTCGGGCTTAATTTCTATCTATTTTACCACAAAAACAGAGAATTTGCTACTTTTGCCCCGTAGTGGAAGTTCGAGATTTAAAATAGCGAAGCCAGCTCGAACTTCTACTACGGGGTTTGAACAAGTCTCTCCAACGCTCCAGAGAGTTTTATTTTGAGTGATTCTTTTTGAGGGCTTAGCTCAATAGCGGCCTCATATGATTCCTTGGCATCGACAAAATTGTCCATTTCTATATATAAATCACCGAGGGATTCATAGAGATCGGGATTTTTAGGATTTTTGGCTATCTCCATTACCAATCTCTGCTCTTCATTTTTAAGAAAGTTGGGACTAATGGGCTTAGCTTCGCTTTCGATCATTTGATTTTTATCTTCAACTAACTCCTCCGACGATGTTTTACCGTTTAACTGTCCGTTGATATGAACCCGTCTTATTTTTTTAATTAAGGAGTCCGAGAAGTTATCAACCCGAAGCGATACCAATCTTGTCTTTCTTAATATTTTTTCCGCCTCCCTAAGCCATATTGTCTTATACTTATGCAACCCCAGTTTATCAATCAGAACTTTTATCTCAGGAAAGAAGTCGGCCCCATAAGCTTTCCAGCTAAAACCAGCGGGAGCAGAAATACTCGAACCATTGACAACGGACATTTCAAAACTGCCTCCCGCGATATCTAGTGAGTAGAGTTTTTTTATATACGACTTTTTACGCCAAATAATTATAGCGATACCCAGAACAGAGCATAAAATTAACAGTGAGGGTATGAGAATAAACAAAGTAGTAATGATATAAATTTAGAGTGAGAAGACTTCAAATCGGCCGATTTGTATGTTCTCTCCCAGTTTGGCTATATTCTGGTTGAGAAGATCTTGAATGGTTATATCCTGATCCTTTATAAAAGACTGGGCTAACAATTCTTCAAGGTTCCCGGGCTTCATGGCGGCGATATGCATTGATAATTCTTTGGCCAGTTTTTGAAATTCAACATTTCTGGCTACAAAATCGGTCTCGCACATAACTTCAACCATTGAACCTACTTTACGGGTGTTATGTATATACGATTCGACTACGCCCTCTTTGACTTCTCGAGATGACTTTTTAGCGGCCATTTTCACGCCAAGGTTATGTAACATTTCTTTAGCTTTTATTTCATCTCCGCCGGCCTTAGTTAGAGCTTCTTTAATTTCATTGAAAGACAGCCCCGTGCTATCACGTAGAGATTTAATCTTGTTTATATCCACCTGAATTAAATTCGAAATTCTAATTTCTAAACTCTAAACAATATCTAATATCGAAACTCTAATTTCAAAACGTTTCTGATTTTGAATTTAGAATTTTCTGGATTTGTTTGGGATTTAGGATTTAGAGATTGGGATTTACTTTGCCGTTAACTCTTTCTTTAATGCTTCGATTATCAGATCAACTGACTTTTTGGATCGATCATTCGCCGGGATTATATATGCAACCTCGGCTGGATCTGAATCAGTATTAGCTATGGCAATAATGGGTATTTTTACGATTTTAGCCTCATGAGCGGGTAGGGCGCCATCTTTCAATGATGATATGAAAACTACATCCGGTAATCTGGTGAGCTTTCTAAGCCCGCTGAAGCTTTTTTCCATTTTTAGAATCTCTCTCTCGAACATTAAGCGCTCCTTCTTGGTGTACTTTTCAAGGCCACCTGATTTTCTAGCATTTTCCATCTCTTCAAGCTTTTTGACCCTATTTGATATAACTTTAAAATTAGTAAGGGTACCACCCAGCCACCTGTCAACAACGTAGGGCATACCCAATGATACAGCCAGATCTTTAACCGAATCGACTGATTGCTTGGTGAGAGCGACAAATAAAATTATGCCATTCTGGGCAATGATTCTTTTAAGATGCTCTGTGGCTGAGCTTAACTCTGCTTGAGTTTTTATTAAATCGATGATACAAATGCCTTCCTTGACGGTGAAAACATATTTCTTCATTTTAGGATTAAAGACGGTCTTTTTGCGCCCAAAATGCATACCCGACTTAAGCATCTCCTCATAATTCAGTTGTGTATTCAGATCTGACATATGTAAGAGGAAATAATACCAAATTTATCCTAAAAATACAAGGTAAAGTCCCGTAGCAAACACAGCTGTTGAGATAACGGGCAAGATCTTAGATTCAAAGTTGTCGGAAAACCATTTTTTCAGTTTTCCGCCCCAGCCCGGCCGAGGAGTAAAAATTGGTGATTTTATATCAAATGATTCTCTCATTTTAATTCTATTACCAGTTTTTGGACTATCTTGTCTAAATCGCCGTTCATAATCTTATCGATATTGCCCCAACTTTTCTTAATCCGATGATCGGTAATGCGGTCTTGGGGGAAATTGTATGTTCGAATCTTCTCAGACCGGTCACCGGTTCCTATCTGCCTTCGGCGTTCTTCGGTAATATTCCCCGTTTCTTCGACTCGTTTTATCTCAAGAAGTTTTGTCCGCAGAAGATCGAGGGCTTTTTCCCTATTACCGTGCTGACTTCTTTCTTGACGACAGGAAACAACAATACCAGTTGGTTTGTGTAATATTCTGACGGCTGTTTCCACCTTATTAACGTTCTGACCGCCCGGACCACCGGCTCGGGAAAAAGAAACTTCTAGTTCATCCGGCCGTATATGCAAGTCTTTTTCAGTTGCCTTAACCAACACGGCAACAGTAGCCGTAGAGGTATGAACCCGACCAGATTTTTCGGTTTTAGGGATGCGCTGAACACGATGCACGCCCGATTCATATTTCATTTTATTAAAAACATCAGACCCTTTAAGCTCGAAGACGAGCGATTTAAAACCACCCAGATTATTTTGATTAAAGTCTATGACATCAACCCCCCACCCCTTACCGATAGCATAACGTTTATACATATTAAATAAGTCCGATGCAAAAAGAGCGGCTTCATCGCCACCCGCCCCAGCTCGTATCTCAATAATAGCTTCTGCCATAATTATCTTCGAGTGTAACGAGTAGCTATAATTATGAGCACCCCGCCCTCTATGCCCGTTATTCTTTAGTTTATACCATGAATCACAAGCTTAGAGGGCGGGGTAACTTTTGTTACTGCTCACTTCGTTAGCAAACAAAATTTATTTTTTGCCCCTAGCTTTACCTTGTGCTTTTTCCATCCTCTTTTTGAACTTCTCTACCCTCCCCCGAGTATCAACTATTTTTTCGGTGCCGGTATAAAATGGATGGCAGTTAGCACAAATGCTGACGCTGGTTTTTGGCGCAGTTGAACCGATTGTCCAAGTCTTGCCACAGGCGCATTTAAACTCGGCTTTGGAATGATATTGTGGGTGTGTATCTTCTTTCATATTATAACTTGTTCGCCCTCCGCTAACTTTTGTTAAGCGGTACGGGCCCTAAAGGATTTGGTCAATATTTTCGTTAAAAGCTCCAGTCCTCCCTCGCCATAGCTTAACTATGGCTCGATTAGGTCCTCGCTTTTGCCTCAATCTTGACCAAACACACTACGTTCTAATTATTTACTATTTTATTTAGTTTCAGCTGGTGCAGCCGGTGCTTCGCCTTCCTCAGCCGGAACTTCTTCTTTCTTCTTCTCGACTATTTCAACATCTTCAACGCCGGCTGTCGGAGCCGCAAGCTCTGCATCAAGCTCTTCCTGCGACTTAGGCTCCTGAATAGTGGCTAGAATCGTGTCCTCATCAGCAACCAATTTAATATCGGAACCAAACTTAATATCTTTAACTAATATTTGGTCGCCGAAATTCTTAAGAGAGGAGATGCTGATCGATATCTCATGGGGTAAATTCTGAGGCAAAGCCTCGACTTCAAGTTCGTTCACATTTCTAACGAAAATACCGGCCAAGTCTTTAACCGCCAGAGACTCGCCCTCAAAAACAACCGGAACTTTTGTTTTGATCTTCTCAGTCAAGCTTACCTTATAAAAATCTGCATGAATGACGTCATCTTTAACTGGATCTCTGGCAACGTCGTGAATAATGGTAGGATAAGACTTTCCATCAACATTAACGTAAACCAACGTTGACTCTCCCGCTTCCTTTAAGGCCTTATGAAAATTCTTTATGGGTACCTGCAAATTTAAGGCTTCCTGTCCTTTTCCATACAAAACTGCCGGTATATAACCGGAGCTCCTTAATGCCCTGACTTTTGCCCCCAAAACCGTCCTTGTCTGGGCTTCTAATTCAATTTTATGTTGTGCATGAGCCATAAATAAATGCCCTGTTATATTAGCAGAAATAATTCCGTAAATCAAGTCCTTATGCAGCAGGTTCGCTTATTTGTAAATAAAAAGACCGAGAAATCGGTCTGTGTTTACTGGGCATAGCGACCAGTACCGGTCAGCCACTCTATGTCATCGCGGGTGAGCTTGCCCGGCTTTGTCTCCATTCCAGCGTCTTTTAAGGCTTTTAGGCCTATACCGCTCAACCTCCAGTATTCATCGGCTATATGGGACGTTATAGAGCCTGTCTTTTTTAGCTCCTCAAAAGTTGCTATATCCACAATTTTATCTGGAAAAATACTACACTTCTCCGGTCCAGGATAGCCTGTCCAGTGTCTGAGAAAAAGATTTCTATTAAATATCGAACCCTCTTCGCCCATCATCTGTTGAAGCGCTACCAATGCCTCTTTACTAAGTTTCATCTATTACCTCCCGATTGAATGTACTACCCCACATTAAACCACAACTGTAAAAGTTTGCAAACAAAAAGCCGGCGTTTGCCGACTCAGCTAAGAAATATGCTTCGTAATTTTTTCTCCCCAACCCAAGTATCTCCAGAAGTGGTTTGTAGTCTCGGCTCTGATTCAAAAAGACTCAATACAACTACTAATTCCTCACCCCCATTTTTGAAGTTCAAACGAATGGCTTGAACCAAAGCATCTAGACGATACACCTCTCGACACGGAATAGTCAAAGTCGATACAGAAACCATCATAGTCTCCTCGATATCAAGTACTGCCCTATATTAAAGCACGGCTATTTAAGCAAAGCAACGAGATAGCTCTAATAAATAGTTTTAAGGAACATCCACAGACATTTTGGCTTGGTTCTTCAAAATGTCAAGGACGAAGAAAAATCGGCCGCTGGAGCCGATTTTTCTGTTTCCGAGAAACTATTTATTAGAACTATCGCCCCATAAATAGCTTAATCTTCGCTGAGACCACCTTTTTCATTTCATCTACTCCGACCTTGAGATATTTGTAGGGAGTAGTTTCGCCGGGTTTATCATGGAGAGCTTTATGAAGTCCTTCGGTGTAGGCCACCCGAAGTTCGGTATTAAAATGAACATTAGTTACACCCGCCTTAATCGCCGCCTGAACATCGGCATCTTTAAGCCCGGATGCTCCGTGAAGGACATAATATACCTCAGGAACAGCCTCTACAATCCTCTTAAAATGCCCTATATCGAGCTTTTCCTCCTGATCGGTCACAATCCCATGAATATTGCCAAAAACAACGGCTAATTGATTTACACCGGTTTTATCAACAAACTCTCTGGCCTGTTCCGGCTTTGTATAATCGTCGGGAGTTACTTCTACTTTTTTCTGAACTTCCGAAGACCCCCGAAGATAACCTATTTCTCCTTCAACAAGAGTGTGCTTTCCGTTAGATTTGACATATTCAACAACTTTTTTCGTAATATCCATATTATCAGCAAAAGGCATTTTCGATTCATCAATAATAACCGAGTCGTATCCGACATCTATCGCCTCACGGCACTTATCAAAACTTTTGAAATGATCGGCATTTAAAAAGACCGGAAAATTATAATGCTTCCTGACGGCCTGAACCAGGGCCACGGCCTCATCCATGCCGAAGTACTCAACTTCACCTTCCGAGGTCCCCACCATCACCGCCGGCGCGCCGGCATCATGGGCCGCTTCAACAATCCCCCGCAGAACATCTTCGGTCGAAAAATTAAAATGGCCAATTGCATAGCCATTTTTTCTAGCCTCCTTGAGATAATCATTTAAAGCAGACTCGTTCATTTACCTAATTTTATAAAACCTCCGATTATATTCTCCTCGATTAACCTGTTCATTATTTCTCTACCCATATATTCAGAAAATATCTTGTTCCATAAAGCCTCCTGATGATGGTACAAGTATTTTATATGTCCCTTTTTGACTAAAGACATGGCTAAATCAATAAAATTAAAACTAACGATATGGTCTTCTCCGTTCCTGTCCTTGAACTCGCCTCCCACAAAATCAAGACCTGTCCAGCAATTCAAGCTAAGCTCGCCGTCATCTCTTTTCATCATTCTGCCCAAACGGCTAAAATCACCTTCCGCCCTGTACCAATGTTCCGCTTCAGGATTAACATGGGGTTCAAACAGCCGAGGATCATTCTCATTGTCCTTGGCTAAATACCGCTGAACAATCCTCCAGACAACTTTGCCGCCGTCCATGATAGAACCCGACGGCACATCGCCCCGTAATAATGATCTAAATTTGATATTAAAATCAGGATCGTCCATAAAATGCCTGAATAGACCGGCATAAAAAGGAACTTCGTGCAGATAGTGAAGTATAAGGGTAAACATTCTCGATGTTTCGCCGGGAGAATCAATCACAATCGGCGTGACGAAGATAACCCCGAATTCTTTGAGATGGCTGACGTTATGATACTTTTTCTCAAGAAACTTCTCCGCTACCGCAAGCCATTTATGATCGAGGACAATCAACTCGACATCTCTTTCCTCAAAATCACCAGGTTTTAAATCGTTGTATGCTTCATCAAAGAATTTGTGCATCCATTCCTGGCTCTGGGCAAAACGAAGGGCACTTACCACAGAAGCAAAGCCCTCTTTCTTAACTAATTCATCCACCGAAGAACATTTAAAATGACTCAGTAGATTGTCCGGCTTGTATTTATTAAGAAGTTCTATTGCTTTTTCTTTTTTCATGAACAAACCCTTGGGCGGAGTAAAAGTCTGAAATGCCACTTCACACATTTTTCCGCATACATTAGACATATTAGCCAAGTCGGGCTTATCAAGAAGTTCAAAAAGGTGCTTATCCACGTGAGTTAGCTTACCTATCAAGGAAGCGTAAATCTCATCGGCAGTTGCATCTTCGGGCAAGCTCAGTTCCGCCAGACTCTTTTTAACCAGCATGTCATTCTCTACCGAAATTGATTCTATAACCCCTTTCTGGCCTGTAATTGAAGACATTTTTTGATCCAAATTCAAAAGGTCTCCCGGAGATATCCTTAGAATCTTTGCTATTTTTTGAAAACCTTGATCCATCCCGTACAAAGTAGCCCTTACAGGGTGTGAAGGTCAAACGTTTGCCGTTCACATCCAAGTATGAGTTTCGTCATTACCCCGTCCGAAGTTATTACTACTTCGTTCGGGATCCATCTTAAATACTTAGGCTTTACGAACTTTAACCTCTATTAATGGCCATGGCCCCCAATCGCCATTTTTTAATATCCCCGCCTTAGCTCCATACTGAGTCACAACTGATGAAGCATTGGCCGTCGCAAACTGTATCGCTTTTTTTATTATATCCTCTTCTTTTTGCTCTTTACCCTTTGCTTTTTGCCCTTTTAGATATTCTACCACGAAACCAGAGCTGAACGAATCCCCAGCCCCCGTTCGCTCTACAACTGGAGAATCCGGCACACCGGCAGTATAAATATTCTTGCCATCAGAGACAGCCACCCCATCAGGGCCTTTAGTCATGACAAAAATACCGCCTATGGCTTCGTCCATGAATTTAAATATCTCCTCTTCTTTTTTATAATCTATCCCGGTCAGTCCGGCCGCCTCCTCTTGATTCATTATTATTATTGAAAAATATTTTAGCAGGGGCCTTAATTTTTCTAAACCGTGAGCCAATTCTTTACCGCCCGGATTAGTAGCCAGTTTTATATTATTTTTAACGGCATGACTTACCAGACCTTCAAGAACATCAAAATTACCGCCCAAACTATCAAGGAAAAACCATTTTGACTCAAGTTCACTAAAAGGTATCCTCTTTGGATCAAAGTGCTGGCCCTCGCCCTTGTAAGACATTATGGTTCTTTCTCCATCGGCATGGACCAAAATTACAGAGTAAGCAGTAAAATCATCGTCATGCTTCTGAAAATACCGAGTATCTACCCCCTCGCTTTCGAGCTCCCGGAGAATCTCTGTTCCATTAAAATCCTGCCCGATAACCCCAACGTTAGCCGTCTTCAATCCTTGTCTGGCAAAAGTAACGGCCGCATTAGTACCTCCGCCGCCTGAAGTTAAAACTATTTTCTTCATTTCAATCTTTGAACCATAGCCAAGACAGATTGCCTCTCCGGTCGGAAACTCATCCATCTTAAAACGCCTCAGATCATTGGTGCTGAAAAAAACATCACGAGTAGCTGAACCAATTGAGATAATATCGTACATACGCTTCGCTAAATTTAAAATTAAAATATCAAAATTAAAAATAAAATCTCAGGATCTTTTAACTTTGCATTGTCATTTTGAACTTTGATTTTTGCATTTTCATTTTTCAGTAGCTTCCTGTAACTGCTGAATCGCCTTCTCCATATCCCCGCTTTTAACTACGTAGCTTCCGGAGACCAGAGCCGATGCTCCGGCCCTAATCAATCCGGGCGCTATCTCGGGATTAACCCCCCCGTCGCACATAATAATTATACCAGGATATTTCTTATGGAACTTTGAGATATTATCAACAACATCGTTGACGAATTTTCCGCCCTGAAACCCGGGATGGACGGTCATAAATTGTACAAAATCGATATCTTTGAAATATCGTTCGGATTTTTCCGGTTCTGTCTCCGGATTAAAAGCTACGCCGACCCTGCGTCCGTGTTCTTTGATGTTTTTTATTATTTCTCCCAGATTCGCATCTGATTCAACGTGGATAATAAACCTATCGGCATGAGTATAAAACCATTCTTTGAGATATTCTTGCGGTCTTTTTACCATTAAGTGGACATCAAATTTAACCGCCACCGCAGTATCTTTAATTTCCTTATAGCCGGTAACCGTTCTGCTTGGCACAAGCTCCGCATCAGCAACATCAACATGAATCCTATTGACATAAGGCTCCAGCCTCCGAACCAGCTCTTTGAACCTTGCCGATGAATCGGTAAGAATAGCAGGAATGATCTCAACCAAGACGAATTTTGAATTTTGAATTTTGAATTTTGAATTTTTCTAAATTCCAGATTCTAAATTCTAGATTCTATTTAACTAAATTAGGCGGGGTTCTTCCTCCTAAAGCCTCTATTATGTTCTGGGCCGCCATTTCAGCCATTTTATTTCTTGTTTCCCCGGTTGCCGAAGCAATGTGCGGAGTAAGTATCACATTATCGAGTTCTTTTAGCTCGGGTACAATTTCCGGTTCAAATTCAAATACATCAATTGCCGCACCGCGAATCCAGCCCTTTGATAAACTTAGGGCAAGAGCTTTTTCATCTATAATAGGGCCACGGGATGTATTTATTAAATACGCAGATCGTTTCATTATTTTCAGGCGAGCCTCGTTTATGAGGTGATGAGTGGAATCAAGTAAAGGTACATGGATAGATACGAAATCGCAGTGAGGCAGCATATCATCTATTCTCTCGACGTATTGGGCGCCAAACTCTTTTTCAAAATCACTATTCGGCTTCGGATCATTATACAAGACTTTCATTTCAAATCCTTTAACTGCATGAAAAGCGACTCGAGAGCCGATCCGCCCCAGACCAACAACTCCAAGTGTCTTGCCGGAAAGATCAGTGCCTAAAAGAAGGTTAGGACCCCAAGCATGATATCTGCCGGCTCTGGAAAACCTGTCAGCTTCGCTTATCCGATGAGCTATTGAGAGCATCAGGGTAAAAGTATGTTCAGCTACGGTATTAGTAAGAACTCCGGGAGTATTCGTAACCATTATTTTTCGCTGTTTAGCCGCTTCAAGATCTATATTGTCAAAACCGACGGCGTAATTGGCTATAATCTTTAATGCTGGTGTTCCAACATCCATAACTTCACCGTCAATTTTGTCGGTTAATACGGCAAGGATAGCATCGGAGCTTTTTGCTCCTTCGATCAGCTCAGCTTTTGTTGCCGCCCTGCCTTCGGCTTTTTCGTTTACAACCACATCCCAGCCCTTAGCCTTTAACATATCGATTCCGACTTTTGGTATAGGTCTTGAAATAAATACTTTCATTGGTATTGTCCCGATTTCTTTTAAAATTATTAATTTTTTTTTTAATAAATAATTTTAACTAAGAAATCGAGGATCCTCGATTTTGTATATAAATTCTATCAAAATTTATACAAAATCGGGAGTCTCGTGACAAATACTCTGGACATAATTAATTATAAAAAGTAGTATCCGGCTAGAACATTCTGCAATATTCAAGCGAGAACTTGCTCATGTTTAGATTTTTTACAAGAGATTCAAGCGGTTACAGGCCTAGATTATGGTTATTATTTATTGGATCCATGATCGGCCTTTTGATAGCATTCTTAACATATTGTTTCGCATCCTTTTTATTTAATTTATATGTTAATGCCATGCAGGGGTATTAAAGCCCCATGCCTGCCTGCGTAGGCAGGCTCTTTTATTATTTTTCTGATTCTTTAATTTTATTAACTCTCCTGACATGTCTCTCTGCTCCGGAAAATTTTGATTCAAGAAAGGCTTTGGCTATTTCTATATTCTTATCATCGCTTGTATAGTCGTTTGAAAGTCCGATAACATTTGTATCCTCGTCGGCCACCGATGCCTTTACCTGCTCAACATCCGTCATCGTTCCGGCCCGTACACCATTTATCTTATTTGCAGTTATGGATACGCCCACACCGGAGCCACATATAAGGATTCCCCTACCGCTAGGACCAGAGGCAACCTTTTCACCTACCGCCTTGGCAAAATCAGGATAATCATCGTCTTTATTGTAGCTAAAAGGGCCGAGATCCTCGTATTCGTAATTCCATTCGGTCAATTTTTTCTTTAATTTTTCCTTCAGGGCAAAGCCCCGATGATCAGATCCTAGATAGATTTTCATTTTATTTGCGTGAATTAAGATATTGCACCGCACTTAAAGTAGCCAGGCACCCTTGGCCGGTGGCTATAACTATTTGTTTAAAAGGAATATCAGAAACATCACCGGCGGCATATAAGCCGGGAATGTTTGTTTCGCACCTTACGTTAACCTTTATTTCTCCAAAAGGATTCTTCTCAACATTTTCCGGAACAATTTGAGAATTAGGAACCATTCCGATATGGACAAAAGCGCCTTCCACTTTTATTTCCCGAACCTGACCGTCTTTGGATGAATACTTCACTCCGGTTAAGAATTTATCGCCGACAAATTCTTTGGTATCGACTTCATATATTATCTCGACTTTATCTTTTGGCTGGGAAGTTAATTTACTGATAAGCACTTCGTCTCCTTTAAAACCGGGGTTTTTATTTATAACATAAACTTTTTTAGCGATATCCACGCCCATAAGAGCCGACTCGAGGGCCGAGTTGCCACCGCCAATAACAGCCACCGTCTTGCTCGTGAATAGGGGCATGTCGCATGTTGAACAATAGCTAACACCCTTGTTTCTGAATTCTTTTTCACCCATAGCTCCAAGCTCGCGAGGATGAACTCCTGTTGCAACAATTACGGCTTTAGCGACATAATCGCATTTCAGGACTCCCTCTTTCCCATCAGCCATCTTCTCTCCTGCCATTCCGACATTACTCCCCTTTTTAGTAGAGACGCAAAAAGTGCCATCTTCTTGCTTGGTTATCTTTTCAACCTCTATACCCTCTTCAATGTTGACTTTATAATACTTGAGATGATTTTTAAATTTGTCTGAAAGAGTGATGCCGTCAGTCATGCCATCCCCCGGCCAGTTGCCTATTTCTCCAGAAGTCGCAACTTCCCCTCCAAATTCTTTGGTTATTATTTTTAAATTCAAACCACGCCGAATGCCATAAATGCCGGCAGTCGTAGCCGCCGCTGAACCACCGATAATTAATAGATCCAACATCCTATAAGCTCCAAATTACAAATTACAAATTACAAATAAATTCCAATCCTCAAATTATGAATTCTCAGCGTTTTGGTTGTTGGGATTTAGGATTTGGTTATTATTTGGTATTTGGTGCTTGTGATTTGTGATTTCATTTTCAAGCCTTTTTATTATATCATACTAATTATGGATAAAAAGTATTACTTGTTAATACTGCTCGGTCTTGGTCTGGCAACTCACTTTATTTTTTTCAGCCATCCCAACCAAACTGTCTTTGACGAAGTTCATTTCGGAAAGTTTATATCCGGCTATTATACCAGAGAGTATTTTTTCGACATTCATCCCCCGCTGGGGAAAATGGCCATCGCCGGATTCGCCAAGCTGTTTGATTTCAAACCGGGATTTGCCTTTGCCGAAATAGGAAATGAATATCCTGACAAGCAATATCTTATACTGCGATTTTTGCCTAATTTGGCCGGCTCTCTGCTACCTATTGTAATATTTCTGCTTCTTCTTGAGATGAGCCTTAGCCTAAGGGCGTCTTTCTTCGGCGGTCTTTTTATAATCCTTGAGAACGCCCTGCTTACCCAGTCTCACTATATTTTACTTGATTCCTTCCTTCTTATCTTCGGTTTTTTAGCCCTCTTATTCTACTTTAGGTCTAAAAACCTAATGCCTAAAGCCCACAACCTGCTTCTCTTTGGTCTCTTCTCCGGCCTTGCCATCTCCGTTAAATGGACGGGGCTAAGTTTTTTGGCTCTGCCGTTGGCTTTTGAAGCGTGGAGAATATTAAAAAACAGATCTTTCAAGAATATTGCCAAGCACTTTCTCCTGCCAATAGTCGTAGCGGTTGGAATATATTTTATATTTTTTACGGGGCACTTAATAATTCTCAATAAAAGTGGCCCGGGCGATGCTTTTATGAGTATCGGATTTCAAAAAACATTAGCTGGAAGCAAGTATGAAAACGATCTGGCCGATAGTCCTAATTTGTTACAGAAATTCACAGAGCTGAACATGGAAATGTATAAGGCCAACCAGAATCTTACCGCCACCCACCCTTATTCAAGTGAATGGTACTCCTGGCCGTTAATGACCAGACCGATATACTATTGGGTGGACGGTGATTCCCGCATCTACCTTATTGGTAATCACGTGATATGGTGGGCATCAAGTGCAGCAATATTATTTTCGATAATATTGCTGCTAAGTGAAAAGTTAAAAGTGAAAAGTGAAAAAATATTAAGAGATAAATTTATACTGCATTTCCTCTTAGCAGGTTATGTCATTAACATCCTGCCGTTTATCGGAGTAAAGAGAGTCATGTTCTTGTATCACTATTTCACCGCTTATATTTTTGCCGTGATGATCCTGACCTATCTACTGGATAATACTAAATACAAAAATAGGGTCTTTGCCGGACTATTAATTGCCTCTGTGGTTGCTTTTATATATTTTGCCCCCTTAAGCTATGGGCTTGAACTCCCGCCAAAAGCCTATGAAGCAAGGGTTTGGCTTGAAAGCTGGAAGTAAAAATAAGTCCCCTTCCGGGGACTTTTCATTACTCTAGTCCAAACTTTTTGGCACGCTGATAAAATTCCTCTACTTTATCCCAGCTAAGATTATCAAAAAACAACTTGATATAAGCCCCCCGGTCAGAACCAGTGTCTATGAAATATGAATGTTCGTAAACGTCCATACATAAAACAGGAATAGTTCCCCAAATGCCGCCATGATTTTGGGCATCACAAGTAAAAATCCTTAATTCCTTCTCGTGCATATCCCAAGCCAACACTGCCCAACCGCGAGCCGCCATCCCACAAGCTGAAAAATAGTTTTTAAAATTATCGAAAGAGCCGTATTTTTCTGCTAATTTAGTTACTATCTCTCCCCTTGGCACGCCGTCCCCACCAAGAACAGCAAAATAATTCTCATGAAGATAAACGCCGTTATTGGCAAAAGACTCGCCATTCTTGAGAGACCTGAGTTCGCTATATGTTTGATTACCCTCGGCCTTACCGCTCTTAGCAATCGGGCCCAGTTTATCTTTTATCTCATTTGATTTATCTACATAGTCTTTATAAAGTTTGCCGTGATGAATCTCCACAGTTTTCTGTGAAATTCCTTTTAACGAGTCGGCGTCGTAATTTAGTTGTTTAAATTCTTTTTTAGGCATGCTTAAACTTACCAGTTACCAGTTATCATTTGCCAATAATTTACCATTCGGCCATGGAGTCATTTCTTAAATTGGTAAATAAAAAATGTTAAATCAATGGAAATTGTAAATTGATAAATGTTAATTAATCTTCAAAAGTTCGTTTATTTTTTCCTTATCAAACCCGATCACAATCTTTCCGTCAATATCCAAAACCGGTACGCCCATCTGATCGCTTTTTTTGATCATTTCTTTTTGGGCTACTTCGTCATTTGAAACGTCAACACTTGTATAAACAATGCCCTTTTCGTCTAAATATGCCTTGGCCTTTTTGCACCACGGGCAAGTTGGAGTTGAATATATTTTTATGTTATTCATATGCCATTAATTATACCATTGAAAATAAATAAATGCCAAATTTGTTGTAGGTTAATATGTTTTATGCTACTATTGCCCCCAAGCTCATTTAAATAAAGGTTTCTATGAGAATCGGGATTTTTCTTGCCGCTATTCTCCTGATCCTCCCCGGATCGGTAACGCCAGGAGAAGCACAGCCCCAGCAGGTTCAAACCGGATCAAAAGAACTGGCCGACTGGATCATGAAACTTGTACTGGAAAAAGGACACGAGAATGAAAAACTTAAAAGAGACCTTATAAAATACGACAAAACCATAACCAAATCTAGTTTAGAAAGAAATCCGCCCCGAGTCATAGAAACATCCGTTTACGAAATATATGGATTAAACGGAAATTCCTTTGAGAAGCTTAAAGAGCGAAACGGCCAGCAGATAAGAAATGCCCGGTCAGAAACAAGCAAATTAAACTTCAACGACATACTACTCAAAAGATTTGATTTTGACCTCAAGGGAGAAGAACTAATGGATGGCAGAGGCTATTATATTATAAGCTTCAAACCGAAAGAACCGATAAACAGTCTGCCCTTTGACGACAGGATGGATGAGGGAATAAACAGGATGACTGGCTCACTTTATATTGATATGGAAAAATTTTACCTCAAACGTCTGGAGGGGAGGCTGACTAACAGCTTTACAAGAATTATGAATATATTTGAAATGAAAGATTTTTCGATTAAATTTGAGCAAGAAGAATTTGAAAAAATTATAGTTCCTAAACATCTAGAGTTAACTTACAGGTACAGAGTTATTCTGGGGGAAACGCATGAGAGACTCGAATACTCTTACAATAATCGAAGCTTAAACCATCCACCCGCTAAGCCATAAATGCTCGTTGCAACGAGCATTTTTTATTGTACAATTCTTAAATTGAGCTAACTCCTTCCTATTTTATGTTTAAAATCTTAAAGAAAGACAGCCAAACAAAAGCCCGACTGGGCGTTTTAACTACGCCTCATGGAGTTGTTAAAACCCCGTCTTACGTGTTTGTCGGAACTTATGGCAGAATACGACACCTTTCGCCAAGGGACATAAAAAGTACAAAAACTCAAATTATTATTTCCAACACCTTTCATCTTCGGGACAGAGCTGAAAGTTCTAAATACGGAATACGTAATTCGCTAAATGAAAAATTGGGGAAAATTCCCCTAATGACCGATAGCGGCGGTTTTCAGGTATTATCACTGGCTTTTGACGGTGAACGCAAGGTCGGTAAATTTATAGGAGACAAGGCAAAACTAGATACAAGCTATAAGCGAAGAAGGATAAAAATAACTAAAAAGGGAGTTATTTTTAAATATGACGGCAAGTGGAAATTCCTCGGTCCTGAGCTGTCAATGAAGATTCAGGCCAAAATAGGAGCCGACATAATCTTTGCTTTTGACCATATAACATCGCCCCTCGACAGCTATTCATATAATCAAAAAGCGGTAAGGAATACTGACCGCTGGGCTAAGATCTGTCTTGACACAAAATACAAGATACAAGATACGAAACACAAGCAATTGCTCTTTGGCATCGTTCAGGGCGGACTATTTAAGGATCTGCGAATTAAAAGCGCAAAATCAATCGGCTCAATGCCGTTTGACGGATTTGGCATTGGCGGTTCTTATACTAAAAAACAAATATCCAAAACACTAAAATGGATGATCTCCCATCTTCCGGAAGAGAAACCCCGTCACCTTTTAGGTGTCGGCAAGATAGAAGACATATTCGAAGCTATTGAAAACGGGGTAGATTTATTTGATTGCGTTATTCCTACCCGCGAAGCCCGCCATGGCCGGCTCTATACCAAAACGGGGCATATCGACATCCGCAGAGGCAGATATCTAATCGATAAGCGTCTAATCGAAAAAGGCTGTAAATGCCCTACGTGTTCAAGTAAAATTACCCGGTCTAGAATTAAACAGCTAATCAAGAATCCCAATAAAAAGTTCTACGCCGAAGGCCAGCGCTGGTGCCTAATGCACAATATGTGGTTTTTCAATAACCTGCTTGAGGATATTAGAGACTCTATTCAAGAAAGTAAGTTTAAAGAGTTTAAAAAGAAGTTCTTGACAAAGTTTATAAATTAGATTACTGTATACTCGCGCGTAAAAATGCGCAGGGAGACAGAAATGAAGCAATTGCTCATATATGTTGCGATTTTTGTTGTTGGCATTATCATAGTCGGACTATTGGCCTCTACTACAAGAACGGCCACAGTTGAAGCCCGATCATCTAGGCTCAGATATTTAGGTTACGATGGTCATGGCCTAGAAGCTACATGCGATACTGTAACCCGTAAAGTTATATATTATAAGAATGGGACGAACAGTGGGGTAGCAATTGATACACAAAATGGTGGTTGCTAAAAGCCAACCAAAAAAGAAAAACTCCTGTTGAGGCAGGGGTTTTTTATATAACTAAAACTAAAAAATGATAAGCACCATTATCCCTGTGGCACTATCGGAACATTCATCTCATTATGTTTTAGAGCCTTCTTTGAGAAAAAGTAGAGATAGAGTATCTCTAAAATTCCGAGCGTGTTAATCACCAGTAAAGCGACAAACCACCACTTCTCATCATTCTTAGCCGCATGCCACAAAGATCTATACTTCCAATACAAAGTCCACAAAACCAGTAATATCATTACCGGACCGAATATTAGTCCGCCTCCCCAACCCATACCCAACGGGTTCCAATTGTCGTTACTGCCCATAAAATTTCCCAACATACATATATCGAAAAAAATAAATTAGACTAAACTAGGCTACTATACTCTAGGGGGGATTCGCTCGCCTCGCCAAAGCCTTCGGCGTAGCGCGGGCAGGCGAGCCGGCTTGGTTCTGCGGCGAGCCGAGAACTTAAGATTCAATTTTCGCTGGAAAAATTGAATGTGGTCCGAGTCTGAGTATGGTAACCTAGTCTAGCAAACTCAAGTTTTTCGTCTTAATAATTTTAGTTTTTTAATATCTTCTGTCACTTTATCGGGTTTAGTCTCGAGAATAAAGTCAACTTCAGGAAATGCTTTAATTAAGTTTTTAAAACCCTCAACCCCTATTTTACCATCTCCGATATGGTCATGTCTATCTTTACGCTCGCCAAGATCAACCTTAGAATCGTTGGCATGAATAACTCTTATCTTTTTCAAGCCGACTGTTTCTTTTATTATCTTCAGAGTTGAGTTAAACCCATCTTTCGTCTTAATATCATACCCCGAAGCAAACATGTGAGCCGAGTCAAGGCATATACCGATGTTATGATACATCATAACATTTTGCTCTTTTACATATTCTAGAATTTGATGTAGCTCCTCAAAAGTATCCCCCATTACATTTCCTGCTCCGGCAGATATCTCAAGCAAAAGCTGAGTGCTCCCCTTATACTTTTCAACGATTTGTGCGATAGCATATTTTGTTGAATCAAGGGCTTCCTCGCAAGATAAGTCTTTGGAACTGCCCAAGTGAGTTATTACGTATTTAGCTCCGATCAAACTTCCCCTCTCAAGCTCCTCTATGACTATCCTGACCGACGCTTCCCTGATTGTCTTTTTTGCTGAAGCAAAATTAATATAATACGGAGCATGAATATAACAATCTCCTTGGTTCCATTTTTTCATCTCCTCTTTAAATTGCCTGACGACTTCTTTGTCTATCTTCGGTGCCGGCCCACCCTGAGGCGACCGCGTAAACATCTGAAAAACCTCGCACCCTAAATCAGCTGCATTCTTCGGCGCATTCCAGATCCCACCCGCAATGGAAACATGACAACCTATCTTCATACGTTAAAAATTAATTTATTATTCCCTCATTTTTAAGTTCTTCCAGTATGTCTGCCGGGATTGGGATGGCCTTACCGACCGGACTTATTCCCGGATACCGCCAGGCGCTTATAATTATCTTCCTTCCAAAATTTTGATTTTTAATTTTTGCATTTTGATTTTTCTGCTGGTACATTACCCAGACTTCTGACGGCTTTTTTAAATTCGTTGAGGGCTGCATAACAGCGATAGTATTTTCGGCAATTCCCTCCTCGACTCTTTTCGGACTGCGAATAACCCTCTTAACTCTGTCCGGCGAAAGACCATAAAATCCCATCTTTCCAATAACATGGTTGGTCCAATGATACTTAGAATCGTTCTTGGGGACTTTAAAATTCATCCCGTACGAAGTAGCCCCGCCGAGGTCCTATGGACTCGCGACTTTGTCGCGAGCGAGACTTCATACGGGATTCATCCTTATAAACTAACAGGACTTTCGTATTTAGCCAAGTTTTATAGACTGAGAAATATACTAGAAAATAGAGCCGAAAAGAGGGGTGAAGTCGAAGCATCTATGGCAAATACGGCTCCACAGATGGTAGCTGAGATAAGACACCAAGTGCACCAATTTTTAATAACAAAAGCTTGTATCAACGTCAGATAGATAGAGAAAACAAAGGCGCATACAGTAGCAAAAAGCAGACTCGAGGCAACTAACGGCTGATTGAGGACCGGAAAAATAACTAACAATCCGTAGCTCACGGCCAGAAGACTGTAATAAACCATGCCCAGAGCCTCAATGGGAATCCCCAAAAACTTTGAATAATCACTATGAATAACCATATCGCAGTTCGCCCTTAACGGACAAACCAAAGCCTCTTCCACGTTCTTCTTATGATGACGAATATAGCGAGCGATCAAAAACCCCCCAAAAGCAAGAAATATTATTAATACATAAGCAGATGTTTGTGACATAAGTAGATTATACCATAACTTTGTCTCTTTTCTATACTCCTCTTCATCGCCTTCGCTTCATCAACAAATTCTATAATATTTATTTCATTTTCTCTGACCAATTAGGGACCTCGGTTCGGCCATACGCCCGTCCTAATAAGAATTAGAACGCGGCCGTTCCGAACCACCCCGATTGGACTCCCAGGAAAATATCATAAATATTATGAATTTGTACTGATGAAGCTCAAATGGATTCAGAGGAGTATAGAAAAGAGACTGCCGTTAATTACAACTTATTTTTCATTTCAATAACTCAGACAAATTTATTTTGATTTGAGACCGTCTTTTTTCGAGGAACACATAGTAGTTAAATTAACCGATAATTTATGTTATTCCACAAATTTGAGTGGGGAGTCCGATAACCCTTCTCATTAATAAAAAGGGTTATCGAGCGACGAGGCTCAAATTTGTTAACTAAATTGAGGCTAATTTAACTATTTGTCCGACCCGCGCTCCGCCGACCGCGTGTCGCCAGAGGCTTCAGCGGTGGCGCAAGGCTTCGGCGAGGCGAGAGAAAGAAAGTAGGTCGAGAAATGGGGAAAATCTAAGCTAAGTCACTGCGCCTAGATATTCTTTTGGGGTCATGATAGTATGTAGGAGCGCTTGCCGTTTGCTATATCACAAAAGGAGCAGTTATGAAGCGTACAGTTCTTTGGATTCTAGCTTTGATTTTTTCTGTCGGTATTGTTTCTCCTGTCTTTGCCCAAGACGGGGGAGCGAGGCGGAGACCGCCTGAGCGTCCATCTGGTGAGCAGGCCAGACCAAGACCGCCCCAGCCTCGGCCGAGGGTAGTCCCTCCTCCACCCCAGAGGTACGTTCCCAATCAGAGAAACTATCAAAGACAGTACCACTATAACGGAAGGTGGTACTACCAGATACCGCGTCCTTATCAGTACCAGTATCAGTATCGTTACGGTTATAGAACCTTTTTCTGCCAGCCAAGCTACACTATTTTCATCGGTTATGATTACTTCGAACGTCCGCTTTTCGATTTTTACGGCGGTTATTGCAATGTTCCCGGTCATTATCATAATCCATATTTTTATTACGGATATTAGCAAAAGTCCCCAACAGGGGACTTTTTAATTTTACTTTAACTGCTATACTTTCAATATGACCAACAAACAGCCAAAATTATCGGGTGAACCCAGTAACACAGCTTTAGATTACGGCAAAGCCGTCAAAGCAAAATCATCTAAAGCTGTGTTACTGGGCGAACATTTCTATAAATTTTTCCAGTGTCCGCATTGGATTTGGTATGACGTTTACGAGGATGCGACAAAAAGAAAATCTATTCCGCCGATTATTGATCTGATCTATAAGGGCAAGACGGCGGTTGCTGGAGATAAACTACGGGAGCATAAAAAATTTGAAGAAATAAAACCCGAACTCTACCGCGATATTGAGGAGGCTTTTCTGGCGACTCTGGAAATGATGAAGAAGGGGAAAAATATTTATCACGGCGCTTTAATGCATGAAGATTGGGCCGGAATTCCAGATCTGCTTGAGGCTAGGCCTGGTAAATCTGACTTGGGTGATTGGCATTATGTAGTTTATGACGTCCAGTCATCTCTTGATCTTCGAGACGAGTATAAATTCCAGCTTATTTTTTACAGTTTGATGCTTGAGCGTCTTCAAGGTGTCAGGCCCGAAGAAGCCTATGTTATAGATGCTCAGGGCAATGAAAGATCTTTTAGGATAGATGAATTTATGGATAATTTTCACTTAACCCTGGAACAGATTGAAAAAGTTCTTAATGGCGAGAAACCGGCCCCATTTTTAAAATCAACCTGCAAGAGGACGCCATGGTACTCGCTTTGTCTTTCAGAAACGCAAGGCTGTAATGATGTATCGCTCGTTTATCGTTTAAGCCAGTCTGATCAGAGAAGATTGTACGGAATAGGCATTAAAACAGTTGATGATCTGGCCAACGCTAATGTCGATGATCTCCAGTCAAAACTTGAGGATTGGCAGTTCGATAAAATTATCAGATTTGTTAACCAGGCCAAGGTTCTTTCAACCAACCAACCTCTCATTTTGAAAAAACCGAACTTTCCTGAAGTTGAACATGAGATTTATTTCGACATAGAATCTGATCCCACCCGCGATATAGACTATCTTCTGGGCCATCTCGTTAAGTCAAAAGGCAAAGAGCCGGAGTATAAATATTTTTTGGCCAATGATAAAAGCGAGGAAAAGCAGATTTGGAGTAATTTTCTTGATTTTTTGGCCAAGCTTGAGAATTTCATCATCTATCACTATGCCTATTATGAGAGACAGGTTTTTGACAGATTATCATTGCGTTATGGCGCCCCGACAGTTTTAGTTGATAAGTTTAAAGAGAATACAATTGATCTTCATCAGAAATTGGTTGATACGGCCGTGCTACCCCTTTATTTTTACAGCTTAAAAGATGTTGCCGGTAATCTCGGTTACAAGTGGGATGATCCCGGAGCCGGCGGAGCTGAATCGGTCGTCTGGTACAATAACTGGCTTGAAAAAAACGATAACGCAATTATGAAAAAAATCCTCAAATATAATGAGGATGATGTCAGGGCGACACTGCTCATAAAGGAATGGCTCGAATCTCAAAAGCCCTCAAAGCTCAAAGAGAAACTAGATGAATAGCGCTTCTCCAATGTTAATGTGACTCACCCTTGTAGGGTACGGTTTTTTAAGACACCTTGTCTAAAGAATTAGGTAGCTGTTTTTAATGATAAGCTTCGTGTTCCGTAAATGATCTTTTAATAGTGCGGGATCTTCCGTATTAAAAATTACATCCTCAGGTTTCTCATCGTCTTCTTTTATAAAATCTACGACTTTTTCCCACTCTTTCGGTATAGTGTTAAGATCTGGAAAATCAAAAAATCCCATCTGATACTCCTCCCGATAAGACTTGTAAAGGTACTTCTTAGTACCTATTAATATAATACATTTACTAAATATTGTCAAAGTGTTGCTTTAATTTTTATTTATGATATAGTATTGATGCAGCTGAACAAGCTCGCAGAAAAGGAGTGAAGATGACTGAGAAAGCAACTGATTTTGCAAGACGCTTGGGGACTGAGATTGGAAATTTTACCAGCAGTAAGACCCAGGAGTTGGCTGGAAGAGTGCGAGGGGGTGCTTACAGATATCTTTCAATGGCCGAGGAAAAGACATACAGGGCCGCACTGACTGTAGTTGCCAGAAGGTTTGAACTGACAACGGAAGAAGCGGAGTCAAGACTAAGCACTCCCGTTTCCGTAAAAAGAACTTCTGCAAGAAAAGATACAAAGTAAAACAGATGCTATCGGACCGGATCCCCCGGTCTTTTTATTTTATTTTTACAAATATTAAAATCCCGCCATATGGCGGGATTACCTCATCTTTCTTATCAGCCATTCAACGAACCGATCTGAAATACGGCGCTTAATTTTAGCTTCTTTTATCCATTCAGCTGGAACGCCCTTGATGACCCACATTCCATTAACGGGGTCATCGAAATCGGCAATTATTTCCCAAATAAGAGCCAGCATATAGGCGATGGAAAAAACTGAGGCTAAACCTGTCCAGTAAACTTCGTAATTAAGACTGATCGTCCATGCTTGAATAAGGTTCGCGGTGATAAACAGAATATATTTCATCGGCAAGGGGATTGAATCTTCAGCAATTTCAATGAAAGCTTCTTTGTCTGTCTCGCGAATTGCGCGTTTCATCTTTCGTATATCATCTGATTCGCGAATAATCATCAAACCGGCAATAAAAACATGAGCGCCGAAAAGTCCCGGCAAAATAGCATTAACTATCGGCTCATCGGCTCTGGATGTTGAATGCCAACCGTTTATGTAAAGATAATGCCAGATAACTACCGCCGGAACTGCCAGTAGAGACGGTGTTACAATAAGTCTGATTGTTTGGATTAAGTTATTAAAACCCGCCGATGATTGACTCAGTATGTCACCCTGCATTGTAATGGAACTTTAACTATTATACATTATTTTTAAAAAACAGCAAGCCAAAACGTTACTTTTGGCTCTTTCTTTGCCTTGAACTTTTATTACCTTGTGTTAGAATCCAGAGCGTGTCTAGGAATCCTTTTTCATGTCGAAATTTCAGAACTTTGAGCGAAGGACGAAGAAATTTTAGAGGTATAGCTTAAGCTATACCGAGGAAATTTCTGAAGTCTTGCAGCCAAAGTTCTGGAATTGCAGACGAAAGGAGGATTTTCTAGACATGCTCTAAATCGTTGTGATCAAAAACAATACTACTCTTATAATGATTTTAGTGATTGCCTCTGTCTTTTTGTTTGCTTTTGTTTATTCGGAGGGAGTTAATCAGGGCGTTGATTGGGCTAATGCTAAATTTTCCGAAAAGGCTAAATTAACTTTACCTCACATGCCGGATAAGCCGTTTCAGCTCGGTTTAGATTTATTGGGCGGGACTCATTTAGTTTATGAAGCTGACTTGTCTAAAGTCGAATCTGCCGACAGGGCCGATGCTATGGAAGGAATCAGGGATGTTATTGAGCGGAGGGTTAACTTCTTCGGCGTTTCCGAACCTGTGGTGCAGGTTAGCGCTGATGACCGTATAATAATTGAACTCGCCGGTATCAGCGATGTTAATCAGGCTATCAGCATGATAGGGGAGACGCCGTTCATTGAATTTAAAGAGGAAGCGCCCGATGCTCAGCGGTTGGTAGAAGAGTTTCAGGCCAAGCAAGCGGCCGGACAAACCGATGTTCTAGCCGAAATCGAACTTCAGGATAAACTTTTTCTTTCGACCGGCCTTAACGGCAGGCACCTAAAGAGAGCCCAGCTTGTTTTTGACCAGCAGACCGGAGTGGCTCAGGTCAGTCTTTTGCTTAATGAAGAAGGAGCTGTTCTTTTTGGCGAAATAACAAAAAAGAATTTAGGCAAAAGAGTGGCTATATTTCTCGATGGCTTCCCGATAAGTACTCCAGTCGTGCAATCCGAGATTACCAGCGGAGAAGCTGTTATATCCGGCAACTTCAGCCCTCAGGAGGCCAAGCTACTGGCAACCCGTCTTAATTCAGGGGCTTTACCGGTTCCTATACATTTAATATCCCAGCAGACGATAGGAGCTTCTCTCGGAGCGGAATCTGTGTCTGCCAGCTTGAAGGCCGGATTGTACGGTTTGGTTTTTGTAGCAATTTTTATGATTATTTTATATCGTTTGCCGGGAGCGGTCTCGATACTTGCGCTTTTAGTTTACACTCTCATCGTCTTAACGGTTTATAAACTTATGCCCGTTACTTTGACTCTGGCCGGCATTGCCGGATTTATTTTGACCCTCGGTATGGCCGTGGATGCAAATGTGCTGATATTCGCCAGAATGAAGGAAGAACTTGCGCTTGGAAAAAGCGTCGCTTTTTCGGTTAACGAAGGTTTCAGAAGGGCCTGGCTTTCTATCCGTGATAGCCACGTTACGACTTTATTAAGCGCTTTTGTTCTTTATTCTTTTACGACATCCATAGTCCGCGGATTTGCATTAACTCTTGGCATCGGAGCAATAATAAGTTTATTTACGGCAACGATCATAACCAGAGCCCTTCTTTTAAGTTTTATCGGCAAATGGTCGGAAAAATACAAATGGATATTCGGTTGATCAAATTTATTATTTAATTACGAATTACGTATTACGAATTATTGTTAATCCGCAATACGAAGTACGCAATGTCCTAATTCTGAAAAGATTTTATACAACAATGTTTTTTATCTCTCTGGCTTTTTTTGTTGCATCAGTTATCGCCCTAGCCGTTTATGGTCTTAACTTTGGCGTTGATTTCAAGGGTGGCAGTATTCTTGAAGTTGAGTTCTCAGAAGAAGTACCTTCAATTTCTGAAGTTCAGGTATTACTAATGAATGCTCTGCCGTCCTATGAATTTAGTTTGAATAAAGCGGGCGAGAGAGGGTTAGTGATCAGATCAAGCGAATTATCCGAGGAAGCCCACCAAGCGCTGCTAAATGCGCTGAGAGAGAAATCTCTCGGTCAAACGCTGGAAGAAAAACGTTTTAATTCAGTCGGTCCGGCTATCGGGAAAGAACTGAGAACAAAAAGCTTTGTTGCCATAGGTCTCGTTCTCGCAGTAATAGCGATTTACATGACCTTTGTTTTTAGAAAGCTTTCTAGGACATTATCTCTCTTAGCAATGAACATTTCTACCCTAGTTGCCCTTCTTCACGATATTGTTATTCCAATGGGTGTGTTTGCTGTTCTAGGACATTATTTTAATGTTCAGATAAGTGCTGTTTTTGTAGCCGCAGTATTGACAATTTTGGGGTATACTGTATCAGATAAGGTAGTGATATTTGACCGGGTTAGGGAGAATATACTTCGGGGTGCTAAGAACGATCTGGGAGAGATTGTCCATAAGAGCGTTATGCAGACGCTCGTCAGATCCATAAACAACACTCTAACTGTAGTTTTGTCATCGGCGGCGATATATTTATTTGGTGGAGAGAGTATAAGGTACTTTGCTCTGGCTCTTATGATGGGTATTTTTCTCGGGGCATATTCATCGATATTTGTATCTTCGCCGCTTCTTGTCTGGTGGTCAGACTGGACAAGATTTAGGAAGTAGTTTAAGATGCATTTGACAGATTTGATCCCGCACTCAATTAGGATTTGCAAGTTAATAATGCCTAAGCCTGCGGATACAAAGTAACGATTTAATAACCGGTTCTTGATAGGGTTTCGGATGCCATAATTCGAAAGGATATATCCTAGATATATCCTAATTGAGTGCGGGATTGACCCTTTTTAATAATAATGCTATTATATAACAAGCTTAAATTAAATAATTTCTCAGGAGGGGATTATTTGAACAAAAATGGCTAATGTTAATAACGTAATAACTAAAACGGTCGCTTCATTAGTGAAAAATCTTTCAGTCCGGAACAGGGATGTAATATCTCGTCGTTTTGGCTTGAAATCAGGCAAAAAAGAGACTTTGGAGTCAATCGGGAAGGGTTATGGAATTACCCGTGAAAGAGTCAGGCAGATAGAGGAGTTTTCTATGAATCAGCTGTCAAAAGCAATTCCCAGTGTTCCGGAAGTGGCTAAATATGTATCTTTGGCCAAGGACATACTAAGTGGCAGTGGTGGGATAATGCGAGAGAGCGACCTGTTTAAAGCCTTCAGTGGTAATGACAACCCAAACGTTATTAACTCTTCTCTGGTTTTTGTTCTGACCCTTGCCGGCGAACCGGTTCGATTCGGAGAAAGCGATACCCATCATTCTTTTTGGGCGGCAACCAGGGGTCATCAGGAATCTTTTAAGAAAAACATCTCAGCTCTGATTGGTGCGTTTCAAAAAAATGAAAAACCTGTAGCTGAAGCCGGTATTGCCTCCTTTGCCGATAAAAGCGGAATCGGAAGTCTGAAGGATATAAAAGTCTTTCTAAGCGTAAGCAAGGAACTGGGAAGAAATGTTTTCGGTGAAGTCGGTTTGGTTAATTGGGCGGAAGTTAAGCCAAAGGGTGTTCGTGATAAGGCCTATTTAGTTTTAAAGAAGGAGAACAAACCCAAACATTTTTCTGAAATAGCGAAACTTATAAACACAACCGCTTTTTCCGCCAGAAAAGCAAATACCCAAACCGTACATAACGAGTTAATTAAGGACTCCAGATTTGTTTTGGTCGGAAGGGGCATGTATGGTTTATCCGAGTGGGGTTATCGTCCCGGCACAGTTAAGGACGTATTAGTCGATATTCTTAAAGGTTCTGCAAAACCTGTGCCGAAAGCTGAACTGGTGGCTAAAGTTTTAGGTAGCCGAATGGTCAAAGAGAACACCATCCTTTTAAATCTCCAGGACTCTAAAGTTTTTTCAAAACGGGAGGACGGAAGTTACATGCTTAGGAAAGCATAAGTTTAAAGATCAAAGCGCAAAATGTAAAATTTCTGGCTTGTTAGTTTTGATTTTTTATTTTTGATATTTGATTTTGAGCGAACGCGAATGGATTCACTTCTTTTAATACTAAATAGCTTCAAGACGGTTTTTTCTCTCCTACTCTCCTTTTGGTGGGTTTATTTGCCGATATTGCTATTCTATATAGCTTATTTTTCTCTTCTAAACTATACAAGTCTTAAATACCGCCTTTCCCTCGAATGGGTTCTTTTGGAGGTTCTTATACCGAAAGAAGTCCGCAAAAGTCCGAAGGCGATGGAACAGGTATTTGCCGGTCTTCATGGCGTCTATGCCATTCCGGTGAGATGGCACCAAACAGTATTTAAGGGAAAAGTTCCTGATTGGTTCTCTTTTGAGATGGTTGGGAGAGCAGGAGAAACACATTTTTACATAAGAACTTTTTCTAAATACAGAAATCTAGTCGAATCTCAGATCTACGCCCAGTATCCGACGGCGGAGGTTATAGAGGCGGTTGATTATATAAATGACACGCCCCATTTTCTTCCGGATGATAAATACGACCTTTGGGGAGGAGAAATGATGCTTTCTAAACCCGATGCTTATCCTATAAGAACATATCCTGAGTTTGAAGAAAAATCATCCAGTCCCGAAGATGTTAAAAGAATTGACCCGATGGCTTCATTGTCGGAATTGTTCAGTACTCTTCATCCGGGAGAACAGATATGGATACAAATACTCGCCAGTCCCACCGGTGATGGCTGGATTAAGAAGGGCCAGCTTGAAATAGATAAAATTATGGGTAAAATCCCGTCGAAAAAAGGCGACTTTCTCTCGGACATGGTTTTCTCAATTGATAAAGCTATCAGCAGTATCGGATCCGATCCCGAGGCTATAGTAAAGAGAGAAGAGAAGAAAGAAAGAGTGGAGCTGAGTCCAGGCAAGCACGAAATATTAAAAGCGATTGAAAAAAGTTTTGATAAGCTGGGCTACGAAACCGGAATCAGGTTTCTTTACATCGGCCCCAAGGATGCTTTTCATCAGGCTCATGTGGCCGGAGTGGTCGGCGCTTTCAGGCAGTATTCATCTCAAAATCTTAATAGTTTTAAAATGAATAAATATACCCTGACTTTTGCCAGGGGCTTATTTAAGGCGTCAAAACTTTTAACAAAAAAAGTTGCCATATTTCAATCCTATAAAGAAAGAAAGTTGTATACTATGGGTTTTGTCCGCTACGCCCTTAATACCGAGGAGCTGGCAACTATTTACCATTTTCCTGATGTTGGAGTCAGATCCCCGTTATTACCGCGCGTTGAAGCCAAAAAGGGCGAACCTCCGACGGGGCTCCCGATTATGTAAATTAAAAATTAAATATCAGATATTAAAAGTATTTATTATTTTTTTATCTTTAGTACATATCTTTGATATTTAAGTTTTAATATTTAATTTAACATGAAGAACGATAACCAACTTGTAATTCTCGGTGAAACAAATTTCCGTAATCAGCGGTGGCGGTTTGGAATTAAGCAGGATGACCGAAGGCGCCATATGTATGTTGTCGGTTCAACCGGCATGGGGAAGTCAGAATTTCTTAAGAATATGGCGATTCAGGACATTGAAGCCGGCCGGGGCATTGCTTTTCTTGATCCGCACGGCGATCCGTCAAATGACCTTCTTGATTATATTCCGGAAGACAGAATAAAAGATGTCATCTATCTAGACCCTGGAGATTTATCTTACCCGATCGCCTTTAACGTTATGGAAAAGGTTGATTTCGAGTACCGGCACTTAGTTGCCTCCGGGCTTTTAGGGGTATTCAAAAAGATATTTGGTGTTGAAGTTTGGTCGGGGAGAATGGAGTATATTTTAAATAATACGATCCTAGCTCTGCTTGAATATCCTGACGCGACCTTATTGGGCATAAACAGGATGCTTTCCAATAAGGAATATAGAAAAAAAGTTGTCGACAATGTAAAAGATCCGATAGTCAAATCTTTCTGGGTTGATGAATTTGCCAAATATACCGAGAGATTTGCCGCTGAAGCTACACCTGCCATTCAAAATAAAATAGGTCAGTTCATATCAAATAATCTCATACGCAATATTATCGGCCAGACCAGCTCGACGATTGATATCAGAAAGATCATGGATGAAGGGAAGATATTGATTGTAAATCTTTCTCGGGGGAAAATAGGCGAAGATGCTTCCCGTTTGCTGGGCGCTCTCTTGGTTACCAAAATCCAATTGGCGGCTATGTCCCGGGTTGATATAGCCGAAAAAGACAGACGAGACTTCTATCTTTATGTTGATGAGTTTCAGCATTTTGCCACAGAATCATTCGCAAATATTTTATCTGAGGCTAGAAAATTTCATTTAAGTCTTGTCGTCGCCCATCAATATATAAAACAGATGGAGGAGCCGGTAAGAGACGCGGTTTTTGGCAATGTCGGAACTATAATCTCATTTAGGGTGGGGGCTGAGGACGGTGAATTCTTAGAGAAATGGTTTCAGCCGGATTTCATGATGAACGATATAGTGAATTTAGGGAAGTTCAATATTTATTTAAAGCTGATGATAGACGGCGTTTCTTCGAGAGGTTTTTCAGCTCAAACTATTCCGCCATTTCCAAAATTGGAGAAATCAAACAGAGAAAATGTAATTGAGCATTCAAGGAAGACGTATGCTAACCCAAGGGATATAGTCGAGAAAAATATTGCTGAATGGGCGGGAGTGATCGGCGAAATGCCGACTAAGTTTGCCGAAGCCCCTAAGTGGCAGCAGGCACCGAAGAAATCATTTTCAGCGGGAGGGCAGGACTTTTCTAGGCCCAGACCTCCGGCTTTTGAACGTCAAGCTCCTCAGAACTATCAGAGAGAGGAGAGGAGAGATTATCAAAGAGAAGAAAGACCAATGCGGCCCCCGATTGAACCTCCTCGTCAATATATGGTAGATAGGCCACCTCAACCTCCCCAGACTAATCAAGAGCCAAGACCTACAAGAGCTATTAACTGGGAGCCTTCCAGGCCGGTGCCGATTGAGCAAAAACTAGCTCCTGCTCCTTCTCTTGCTTCTACTCCCCCCCCCACCCCCACCCCACGTGCCGAACCTCAAAGGCCCAATTCTAATCCTGGGCCTTATCAGCCTCAACAGAGGTCTCAGTACATCAATCCTGTATCTCGTCCGACAACGTCATCGCATCATCAACCGGCTTTGGTACCTCGAGCGGAGCGTCCAGAGATGCCTCAATCGAGGCAGGGGATTTCTATGAGGGATGCTTTTAAACAGGGAGCGGTTAATTTTAGAGGGAAAAGGATAGAAGAAAGACCGCCTAAACCTAAAGTTGAAGTTAATTCGGATGAACTCAAAAAAGTTTTAGAAGAGGCGATGGGGAATAAGGATTAGGATAAAATTTTATTGAAATTTCTCTCCAGTCCTCGTCCGCGTCAACATCCTCTAACTAAATAAGGATTTACGTATCAATAATCACAGGTAACCCTCGCTTGCCTCCTCGTCCGCCAGCTGGCGGACTCGGCGCTCGACCTATGATTATTGAGTAAGTCCTTTTTAGTTTTCGGCTATCTCCTAGACTGCGGAAGGAGAATAAATTTCAATAAGATTTTACCCCAAGAAGTTATTTTTTGTTGTATAAGTATTCTAATCTGCCACTTGGCAGAATTTTTTTATCTGCTCAATATGTTCACTTGCCGGAATTTTATTATGTGTTAACTTTGGAGTAAGTTTTTTAAAAAGAGGTGAAGAATGGTTGAAACTCCGGTTTCTGAGGCAAAGAAAGAGCTTTTAAGACAGCTTGATAAGGTATTCCTGGTAGATTCTAGGAGTAAGCAATTTTACGTAGATTATGCGATGAAGCTCAGCGATGAAGATGCTCTTGATATCGCCGCTGATTTGTTTATTGCCCTAAACGACAGGTCTGATCTGGCGGCTTCAAATAGCTTGCTTACAAGCTGTTTTAAGTGTTTAAGGGGTGAGGTCGGGACGGGAAAAGGGCCGATTCAAGAAAAAGATTATTCTTGAAGAAGTATAGGGGATGTCCGCTCAATAGTGAGCGGGCTTTATTTTTTCTTAAACTATGATAATTTATAGCTACGGTGCCAAATAAATTCTACAAAAAGTACATCAGGATTCCTCCCAGCGAGTCAATAGACATCAGGGACATAATGCCAATTCTCCATCATCCGCTTTTTCAGCGGTTGCTTCACATTTCCCAGCTGGGAACGACACTCAATGTTTTCCCCGGTGCCGTCCACAACCGATTCGAGCATGCCCTCGGCGTTTATGGTAAGACAAAAAAATTCTCAAAAATGATGGTTGAGGACGGATTTTTGACCCCCCATGAGGCAAAAAACGTATCTCTTTTCGGTCTGCTTCATGATGTAGGCCATGGGCCATTCTCGCATGTTATCGAGGAACTGACCCCCATAAGCGGAGATGAGCATGAGAATGGTTTAGTGGTTCTGGAATATTTAAAAAAAGAAATAAAAGCTTCCGGCGGTGATTACAATTTTATTAAAAAAATAGCTTCTCACGATAACCCGCTTTATCAAATTGTGATGGATAAAAACGTTGGCATGGACAAACTTGATTATCTTGAGCGGGATGTTTATCACACCGGATTTGGTCAGAGGCCCGATATCGAAAGTATTTTTAATTACCTCGTTTATACCAAGGGCCAGCTGGTTATAGATAAGAAATCTCTTGAAGCGGCTAAGCAAATGCAAAAATTATATATTTATATGTATAAGGAAGTTTATCTTCACAAATCCGCTCTCATCAGCCAGAGATTCATCCAAAAAATGATGACAATATTGATAAATCTTGAGAAAATGGATCCGGCTCAGTTATGGCAGATGAACGACAAGGAGCTGATGGCTTTGATTTATATCAGTAAAAACGAAGAGCTTCAGTTCCTCTATAATTCGTATAAAGACCGAAGTCTTCCCAGAACTGGTTTGGTTATCCGCTTAAAGGACCGAGAGTTTAAAGAGAGAATTGCCGGAAAAGAAATTAAAGTAGTGGGAGAAGACAAAGAATTTTTCCAGAAATTTATGGACCATGCTTCTCCCACAGATCTTGAAGATCTCGAATCTAAGATCGGCCTCTTGGTTAAGGTGCCGGCCTATAAAATAGTAATAGTTCCTACCCTCACTCCGTGGCGATTTGTCCCGCAGGATATTCTCTATCATGACAACGGCAAGATCTTGTCTCTCAAAGATACACAAAAAGAATATTTTGAAGCCTTAAATTATGAGATGAATGATTATATGGCTGTCAGAGTCTGCATTGTCGGTGATCGGGGTATAATATATAAAAACTCAAGTAAAATATATAAGCTGATAAAAGAAGAAACAAAATAAAAAAACAGCTTGCCAGGCAAGCTGTTTTTTTATAGTCTAATCTCATGTTCTTTTAAAGTCGGGGTTAGCATGGAAAGAAATATTGCTTTTGAGCTGGGAAGAATTTGTGAGCGTGCCGCTCTCGCCGTAGCGCCGTTCGTCGGTCGTGGTGACAGGCATGCCGCCGATAATGCGGCAACTCAAGCCATGCGTCAAGGTTTTGAAGACTTAAAGATTCGAGGAACAATTGTTATCGGTGAAGGGGAGCGTGACAAGGCTCCTATGCTTTATATCGGCGAAGAAGTCGGTTTAAGTGCCGAAAGGTTTTATCCGGAGATTATCGATGAAATAAATCCTATTTATGCTGATTTTTTTGAAGAGTCGAAATTAAAAATAGCCGTTGATCCTCTTGAGGGTACTAATCTGGTGGCTAATGGTTGGCCTGGTGCGATTACTGTCATAGCCGGAGTTGTCGAAGGCGAAGGCGATCTTCTCCATGCGCCGGATATTTATATGGAAAAAATTGCTGTCGGGGAAGAAGCTCGTGAATGTATCAAGCTTGGTCGGTCAGTAGAAGAAACTTTAAAGTTAGTTGAAGAGAATTTAAATAATATAGCCTGTGCCCTCAAGAAGCACGTAAAAGAGCTAACAGTAATGGTTTTGGAACGTCCAAGACATAACGATTTGGTGGCCAGAATCAGGGAGGTGGGTGCGCGGATCAGGTTTATTACCGATGGTGACGTTGCTGGTGCTCTTGCCACGGCAAAGCCTAATTCTGGGATTGATTGCCTGATGGGGATCGGAGCGGCTCCGGAAGGAGTTCTGGCGTCGGCTGCTATGAGGGCTCTTAGAGGACAAATTCTTGGCCGGTTGGTTTGTATAAAAGATGAAGACAGAGAGCGGGCTAAAATAATGGGTGTAGAAGATTTTGATCATATTTATACCAGCGAAGAAATGGCTCAAGGTGATGTTATGTTTGCCGCTACGGGTGTCACTGGAGGAGATTTCTTGAAAGGAGTTGTGTATGTTCCCGGTGGAGCCTTGACTAATACCGTATTGATGCGGTCAAAATCAAATACGATCCGCTGGCAGGAAGTATGGCATCGGTTCGATGATCCAGAGAAAGTTTATAATGAATAAAACCCTTTGTTAAGGGTTTTAGTTTTCTAAAAATTGCTTATCCGAAGCTTTTGAATGTGGTAGTAAAAAATCTCAAAGTGTCCGCCCTGTGGCAGGATGTTGGAACGGAATTAGAGCAAATTTGGATATAAAAAATCCGCCTCGACAAGAGGCGGTGTAGTTGAGCAGAGCCATTTTTATCCCAAGTAATAACCAACCAGAATGCCGGCGATGTATGCTGGCAAATCATATACCCAGCGACGCCAGCCCTGAATATTGAGTCCGATCAGAGAATTTACAACCCCACTTAAAATTGACCAAAGAACAACGATCGTCACCCACACGAAAACCTGATTCATGGCTACCCTCCTTTTTACGATAAGATGAATATATCACTCTTAAGGTATAATGTCAATATTTATTCTGACTTGACAATATTGACTATTCTTGTTAGTGTAAGTTCCAGCATCTTTATTCCTTGGGAGGTTCGATGAGTAATACTAGCAATAAGAAATTTGGCTGGTTCGCAATTTTCATTGTTTTATTTATCGGCTTCTCTCTTGGTGATGATTCAGACAAACATAAATCACAAGTCAGGTGGCTAAATTCTGAGATTGGTGAAAAGGATTCAGAAATTAAACAATTAAAGGAAGAAAATCAGAAATTAAAGATTGCGTGTCCAGAAGATAAAAAAGATGACCCCTACAATCCTTTTCGAGTTAGATAAGCACAAGAAATTGTGCTTTATTTTTTATTTTATACTGTCCCTGTTTCGAGCATACAAACTCTAATTTATTTCACATTGCCCCCTGCCATAAATTGAGTTTTGGTTATCCGCTGTAACCTGTGTAATGGCTGATAAATCAGACAAAATGAAAAGCACCCCGTTTAGGATGCCTTTCGAGTTTAGTATTTACTTATTATTTAACCTTTCTCTCAACAGATGTCAGTCGGGCATCTATTGATTCAACCTTAGTCTCAAGGCGACTAAATGCCTTTTTCGAGGGTATTTCTAAAACGACATCAAGGATAGTTTTTAGCGTGCCGTCCATTTTATCAAAGCGAGCATCCATGACATCAAAACGTTCATCAACTTTATCAAAACGTTCATCAACTTTTGCAAATTGTTCTGCTGTCATCCGTGCTAAGCCATCGATTGTCATTTTCTTCTTCATATTCTTAGTATAGAAAACTGGTTATTGATGTCAATATCTAATTTTCTAAAGTGTCCCCTCGCACGGTCTCGGGATTGCCAGGTTAAGGTATTATAAGGCTTTCTGAGTGGTTTTTCCAGAGCCCGATTCAGCCCGCTCGGTCAGGGTCAAAATGTTACACAATGTTACACTTTTCTAAGCTTTGGTGGTTGTAACGTTTCTAGTCATTAATTCAGATAAATCAACGGTTTTTTAGCCATTTTACCTCTGTAACATTTTAAAAATTAGACAGTTTGAGACACAAAACAGGGGTGTTTTGGATGTGTCCCATTTTGTGCCAGGCTTAAACTAAAACTATCAAAATACCTGAGCTTTTTAACAAAATGGGACGGATGGGACACAGAAAGGCACTGTCCCAAATGACACAAACTGCTGTCTTGTTTTGATTAAGTATCGAAAAGCACTGCAGAAACTCTGAATGGGGGTAAGCTACTAAGAAAATGAAAGAGTCCCACACTAGCGGGGTCGTGGGACCCTTTCATGTGGGACTAGAGATACGCCAGTGCCAGGGCATTGATGGTCAGGTGCATCGTGTTGTCCACGATGATCATCAACCATACGGCTAGGAACGGCGGCGTATCCTTGTGATAGCCGGTGCCGCTACAGTCAGCCCACGATTTCCACTCACTGGGCGGTGCCAAGAAGTGGTCTGCGTAGGCAACGTAACGGGACAGACGAAACCGATCAATCACGGCATGCGTTCCCACCATCACCATAGTCGCCGACAGCGAAGGGTGAATGACGAGAAGGAAGGGCAGGAAATAGACGCATGCATGCACGATGGCTGGGAGCCACCGCTTGGTTTTGTTGTTCGCCATCCACGAGGATTGGAGAACATAATCACCGAACAAATGGCACAACAGCTGCAATGGCATTTTGACCTCCTCTTTTTCCGATTCGAAACGACATCATAATTATACCATACTTTTATTAAAAACACAAGGTTTGGGATAGTACATTCAACCTGCAAGTGCAACACTAAAGGCTTCTAATGGGGTTAAATAGTTAAGTCTTTTTCTGGGTCTAGTATTAAGCTTGTATTCTACTAAAGCAAGCTCCTCTTTTGATATCATAGTAAAATCTGTTTTCTTTGGGAAATATTCCCGGATAAGTCCGTTAG
>Ga0209542_10002557_pt1 | contig 40481 bp, 33 predicted proteins | sample RifCSPhighO2_01_FD_184028 | JGI IMG/M metagenome (GOLD analysis project Ga0209542, IMG submission 184028) | Soil microbial communities from Rifle, Colorado - Rifle CSP2_plank highO2_0.1 (SPAdes) (version 2) | ecosystem: Environmental > Terrestrial > Deep subsurface > Rock core/Sediment ... | reverse complement strand
TGGGCAATCATTACCAAACAAGCCGGTAATTTTATCGCAGCCAGCGGCGGACAGGTCAGTACCACGCCAGCACCCCAAGAATCAAACTGGCAAGTTGAACTAGCTGCCCACGCTAGCGTCTGGTGGCTCCAACAGCCAAGTAAAACATTTGAAGCCTTATCGACAGCCATTTATGATTACATTAAGAATTAAACATCTATGAGCGAACCAAAATATCAATCACCTGAATCAACTTCTGGTGATCTAAGCGATTTTGACCGAGCTATTTTAGAAGACGCACTTCTAGAGTCCGAAAGAGTGCACTTGCGTAGTCATATAAAAATGCTCAGAAATCCAGATCAGTACCTCCTAGCACAACACTTTACACTTACGCCCACTCAGCGCCAGGAAGAAGTCCGTAAGGCAGAAGCAAAGCTAGCTGAGCTAGACTCCTGTGAGCGATTTAGTGATATGTCTCCTGAAGCTATAGAAGCTAGATTCAGAGCCTTACTAGTAGAGTTAGGAGAAGGTAATATGCCGCCAAATCCCAGAGCAGTTTTATTAAGGCAACAGAGAGTAGCAGATACAAAATCAAGTTTAAGCATGTTTGAGAATCGACCAGAAATGTTTAGTAATCTGACTTCAGAACAATATAACGGAATTTTGGATGCCTTACGGCGTAAAATCAGCGCGTTGGAAAATATGGATATTGCGAATGTCACCGAGCAGGGTATTGACGAGCTTGATGCCACACATAATGCCGCTGTAGGTACTTTATTCTCATAACTTGTAAGACAATTGTGGTGCCGGGAGAGAGAGTCGAACTCTCACATCCTTGCGGACACGGGATTTTGAGTCCCGCGCGTCTACCAATTCCGCCATCCCGGCACATTCTAGATGCATAAATATTGTAATTGATTTTGCCCTATCATCCGATAGGGCATCCTGAGCGAAGTCGAAGGGTGAGTCCCGCACGCCTGCCTGCCGGCAGGCAGGTCTACCAATTCCGCCACTCGCCCGTGACAGAGGTATTGTACAATAAAGCATAGCCTAATTCATGGATCCCGTTAGAACCCAAAAGACCTACAATGTTGATATGCGTCTTGAAACATACACACGTGTTCAAACGTTCACTTATGGTTATAAGGTAAGTGGGTTCTAACGGGATGGATGACGAGCAAAAAAAGAACCAGTTTGATGCGGCTTTGCCGCTGCCGGGTACTGGGCAGTACTCGGCGCAGCCGGATGACGATAAAAGTCTGGCAGCTGATCTAATCCGTAAAAAAATTGAGGCCGCCTACACCGGTGAGCCAGACGCCGGCCAGGAAGCCGAAGAAGTTGAACAACTAAGCCCGACGACCAAGTTTTCCATTCACCAGCAATTTGTTAACGCTTTAACAAATTCTGGTAAGAGCTTAGCGCAAATCCAGACCGAGTGGCATGAATACTACCAGAATCTAGCCGACGAAGAAAAACACGAGGTCTGGAACGAGTTTTATAAAATGCATGCCGTTACCTCGCAGTTCGCTGCGGCGTCGGAGCAAGTGTTGCCAGACGTTCCTATGCCAGAGCCTGCTCAAGCAGCAGAGTCCCAACACTACACGCCAAAAGCCATAAAACCGATTAGTAAAACACTGGGTGAGCTACGAAGTCGCGTAATAAAAAACACACGCCGGCCGGCGAAACGCCAGCCCCAAAAAAAGCTGCAATCACTGCTTTTTGGCCTGGCCGCCGGCACCGGCGCGGTACTGATAGTCCTATTTGGGTTTTTTAACGAACGCTTCATCGCGCCTTTTATCCAACCTAGCCGCAGCGTAACGAACACACCACTTATCAGTGAAGCTGCTGCAATCGGCACCAACCCGGAGATCATTATTCCCAAAATTAACGTGCAGATACCAGTTGTTTACGGCGTCAATTCTATCGAGGAAAACGACGTTCAAAAAGCCTTGGAAAACGGCGTGGTTCACTATGCGAACACGGCTTTGCCGGGCCAAAATGGAAATCTGGCCATAGTCGGCCATTCCAGCAACAATATTTTTAATAAGGGCAAATACAAGTTTGCATTCGTGCTTTTAAACCGGCTGGAAGTCGGCGATACTTTTTACTTACAAAAAGACGGCAAACGTTATACCTACCAGGTTTACCTCAGGGAAATCGTTGAGCCAACCAACGTGGCGATTTTGGGACCGCGTGATAAACCGGCAACGGTCTCGCTGATTACCTGCGATCCGCCGGGTACCAGCCTTAACCGCTTAGTTGTTGTAGGCGAGCAGATAAGCCCCGACCCCAGCACAAACAGCGGCCAAGCGCCCCAAAGCACGCCTCAACCACGCATACTGCCGAGTAATGCTCCCAGCCTGTGGTCCCGAATCTGGAGCTGGCTCTCCAGATAGATCTCAGATTGTAGATCTCCGATCTCAGACATTTCTAAGATCTAAGCTCTAAAATCTACTGTTTGGGGAGATCTGTTCCTGCTCGTAAATCTGTGCGCTGCAAGACAACGCCTGTGCTGGAAGGTGCTAAGACCAGCATCTGATTGTAGCTTTTATCGAAGAAAACGCTGTTTGCGTCAATTGCCGGCACCAGTGTTTGCTGATTATTGGAATCTGCATCAAGGGCGATAATGGACCCGCCCGAGAACCCAATCAGGCGGTGGCCGTCCATCCAGTGCATCTCACCTGAAGGCGGCGGCGATAGACTGTAGTGGTAACGCGAGCGCGTTTCTATATCATAAACTCCGAACTTTTGGCCGGCCTGCACACTAATAAAGCGGGCATTGTCGGAAAAATCCAGCTTCAGCCCACCGGAATCGGGTAGAGAGATTAGCGGGATAGCCTTGGCGGTCTCCGGATTTTTAATACCGCTGAGGGGGTCTTTATAAATGTTGATGCGGTCGGCCATATCACTGCCGGCCACGTAATAAAAATTTCCCTGGAACTGGGAAACGTCAACCAAATATTTATTACCGGCCGAGAAAGTATAGAGCGGGTAAGTTTTGCCGTTTTCCCAGATACGCGCCATTACCTGGCCGGCAGCGACCTTTTGGTCGGTTACATAAATCAGTAAATCGGGGCCGTAGGCCTTAAAAGCCAAGACATGCGTCAGAAGCGGCTCGAGCGTGGCCGTCGCCACATCGCCCACTTGCAAAAAGCCGCCTTCTGATTGATAAAGATAGAGCTGGTCAACTTTCTTGTTGCGAAGGGCAACCTGCGACGGCGAAAGGTTAAAGATGCGATTAACGTTAAATGAAGCGGCGGGGTCTACCCGGCTAAAAACTATAAATTCATTGCCTCCTTGATAATTATGTGCGAGTAGTAAATGGTTATTATCCGAAGCCCACTCCACGACCTTAAAACCATGGCCTTCGCCATTGCCGCCCAAAAGCGTTGCCGGCATAGATATCGCCACTGGCGGTTGATCCAATTTTGTGGTGTCAAAGACGTCGAAGGTGATATCTTTTGAGCCGACAACCGGCGCCCCAACCAGTAACCAACGCTTATCAGGACTTTGGGTCACGACTAAAGGAGCCGCATCATAGGTTTTGAGGGCCTGGCTCTGTAAATTAACAGGGAATAAGAAGGGGTACGTATAACGCACGATACTATGTTCGTCGAGAGTAAATTTGCGGCTCCAATCCCGGTAACCGGTTTTTTTAATCAAAAGTTCGTAATTGCCAGCCGGTAATGTTAGCCGAGCCCCCGTCGCGGATTGGTTCTTTTGGCCATTGAGGTAAATGTCGGCTCCGCCAGGTTTTGAATCCACAAACACCAAGCCATTTTGGATAATGTCGCCAGTCTTGGTATTGATACCGTAACCGTAAGCGCCGTAAACCAAAATTACAGATGTTAGGCCAATTGCGACGGCGGTTAAAAAATAACCGATTGCCAATCTTATGGTATGGGCGCGGCGCTTACGAGGGTCTAAGAAATCCATCAGCTTTTAGTTTAACACCTAAAGCAATTCACCATTTACTGAGCATAAGCATTTGCATAAGAATTGTATTCGGAGTATCATGAGCTTTATACCACATTTAGGGGTATCTGAATTAGTGAGTAAAACACCTAGCATTATAGAAATCAATGGCAACCGCTATGACGCGGTAAGTGGAAGACTCCTCGGAGCAGCCAAAAAAGCCGCCCAGCATATTAAAAACCCCATCGGTAACCTGACAATTGACGGCTTTACTAAACCCGCTAGAGCCATTAAAAAGAGCGCTGTGAGGCGCTCTATTCATGCCCTAGGTCGCCATGCACCAACCAGTACATGGCGCCGCAAGACAGATCGCTCCAAGACACTGATGCGCTCTGTCGTCAAAAAACCGGCCCGGGCCAAGTCAGAAGATAAAATAGCCTCCCGTACTTTGTCGCCTGACCACGCCAGAGCCTCCCGCGCCGCAGGCGTTGCCCAAAATTCTAAAGTCCAGCGCTTTGGTCTGCTGCCTTTTTCACGCTATTCCGGGGCTAAAAGCGGTGAGGTTATGTCGTCGTCCAAAACCGCCCGTTCACACCGCAGTGCAGCTGTTTCAGTGGCTCTGCCCACAGTTATTGGCCAAACTTCGCATCATCGGCTAGAGCGTTTGCTCGATTACGCCCTAGCCCATGCCGACGCCCATAAAAAGTTACTAGACAAAAGGGCACGCAGCCGGCGCAAGTTGTTCGGCCACGTGCCAAAATGGCTGGCTATTTGTTTGGCAGTCCTAGTAGTTGCTGGCGTAGTTGGGTTCATTGTGTGGCGCAAGGTACCCCAAGCTTCACTAAAATTGGCGGCCGCCAAAGCTCATGTTAATGCCAGCTTGCCAGCGCCAATTTCCGGCTATAAGATCGGACCTATCACAGCAGCTGAGAACGCCGTCATTATCACTGTTTTGTCAACTACCGATAGCTCCAAAAAATACACCGTAACAGAGAGGCTATCCAATCAACCACTGGCTTCTTTGGCAGCTGCCACCACTTCAAATGCAACCGCCAGTACCCAGGTCCAAACCGTTCAGGACCAGGATAAAACTTATGTGATATCGCAAGATGAAAACAAAAGTACCGCAGCTTGCACAAAGGGCAGTAATACCATCAGCGTGGAAGGCATAGGCCTCAACGTCGCAGAACTTTTGGAAGCGGCCAAGAACGCCTGCGACTAGCAGCACAGACACTTCTTTGGCACATTTTCGGCGAAAACCTGCGTCTTCGGTGCTCACCGTAACTGAAGTACGCCTGCGCTCCGATGCTCGGCTTTCGCTCGAAACTGTACTCAAATAAGATGTCTGTGCTTATACTAGTGTTATGAGTAAGACACGGACGAGGTTTGCGCCAAGCCCAACGGGTTACCTGCATGTTGGCGGCGTCCGGACAGCTTTGTTTGCGTGGCTAGTTGCCAAACAAGCCGGCGGACAGTTTTTACTGCGTATCGAAGACACTGACCGCACCCGCCACGTCAAGGAGTCGGAACAGCATACTCTTGATTGCCTAAACTGGCTGCGCCTGACGCCAGATGAAACTCCAGCCCGCCAAAGCCAGCGGCTGGATATTTACAAGAAGTGGGCCGAGAAATTGCTTAAGTCCGGCCGGGCTTACGCTGACCCGACGTCCGAAGCCGAACTTGACCGTTTGCGACAAGAGGCGAAAGCCGCCAAAAAACCGTTTTTGTACAGGGAAAACCGGCCATCGAAAACTCCAACTTGGGACGGCAGTATACCGCTGCGTTTTAAGTCCGAGCCAAAGGATTATAAATGGCAGGACGAAGTTATGGGCGATTTAGCTTCAGGCCCAGAAGCGATCGATGATTTCATAATCATGAAAAGTGACGGCTACCCAACTTATAATTTTGCCCATATTGTCGACGATCACGAAATGGGCATCAGCCACGTTATTCGCAGCCAGGAGTTTTTGCCGTCTGTGCCAAAGTTTTTTAACCTTTACGAAGCCTTGGGAATTGAGAAGCCAAAACTGGCCACTCTGCCATATGTCATGGGGCCGGATGGAAAGAAGAAGCTATCAAAACGTGATGGCGCTAAGGATATTTTAGATTACAAACGGGAAGGCTACCTGCCGGATGCGCTTATTAACTTTTTGGCGACGCTGGGCTGGAACGACGGCACGGAGCAGGAAATATTCTCGGCTGATGAATTAATCGAAAAATTTGACCTATCGAGGGTACAGCGTGGCGGCGCCCGGTTTGATGAGCAGCGCTTACTGTGGATGAATGGACACTATATAAGAGCCATGAGCCTAGAGTCCTTAGCTAAGAGCGCAGAAGGGTTTTGGCCGGATGAGGCAAAAGGTGCAGATGAAAATTATAAAAAGGCTGTACTGGAGCTGGTGCAGGAAAGGTTAAAATACCTGGCCGAACTGCCACAGTTGACGCGCTTTTTCTTTGCCGAACCAAAGCTTGAGCAAGTTTTAAAACTTTATAAAGAGCCGGTTGATAAACAGCTGCAAAAAAGCCCGCCGGACTGTGTCAAATATCTGGGGTCAGTAATTGAAGAACTGGGCAAAAGTGATTTTTCACCCCGTGATATCCAAAACCGGCTGAACAGGTTACTGGACTCACTTGACACCAAACCAGCTGTTCTTTTCCCGATTATCCGTATCGCTGTAACTGCTAGCGCTGTGTCGCCAGAAATTTTTGGTACGCTAGCGACACTCGGTAAAGAAAAAGCTCTCAAACGGCTTCAAATAGCCCGCGAAACCCTCTAAAACGCTCGTGTTATAATATTTTGGTGCAACCGCAAAACCAAGACCCTAACTTTAAGATACCGTCGGCTCTTAGACACCGTTCGCTCAATAGACGACAAACATCTAGTAGCCCCGGTGGACTGCCGCCGGCTGGACCGGCTGGTTCCGAGCCTCCCAAACCCCCCAAACGCTCCAAATTCCACTTTTTAGATCCGCGCAGCAAGTGGAGCTCGCTTAGAACAAGGCATAAGGTTATCGTAATTTTTGCCGCTTTGTTAGTTGTGGCGGTCGGGGGCTTGACCGCCCGCAGTTTACTTAGCGGAGAGTCTAGCCCTTCAATAGATATCAGCAAAAATAAAAAAAAGGTTCTAACTGTCCCGTCGCCGCTAACCGGCACGCCGGTGGACCCGGAGCTGGCTAAACGGCCAGTTACAGCCATAATGATCGAAAACAGCCCAGACGCCCGTCCGCAATCGGGCATTGCTGACGCCGGAGTTATTTTTGAGGCCATAGCCGAGGGCGGTATTACCCGCTTTATCACGCTATACCAGGAGGCGCGGCCGGGCTATGTCGGGCCGGTACGCAGCTTGCGGCCATATTACATTGACTGGGCGGCTAGTTTCGACGCATCTATCGCGCACGTGGGCGGTAGTCCTGAGGCACTGGCACAAATCAGAAACGGCGGCAAAGATTTGGACCAATTTTTTAACGCAGGCAGTTATTGGCGTGAAAGCAGCCGGCCAGCGCCTCATAACGTTTATACCAGTTTTGATAAATTAGACGAGCTTAATAAATCCAAGGGTTATACCAGTAGTTCCTTTACTGCCTGGCCGCGCAAAATTGATCAAAAATTGGCCGCTCCGACAGCCAAGACAATCGATCTGGCCATTTCCAGCGTGGCCTACAATGTCCACTACGACTACGACCCGGCGTACAATTTCTACCGCCGCAGTGAAGGGGGCGGAGCGCATATCTCCACTAGTTCCGCAAGCGATAAAACAGGCGTCCAATTAGCGCCCAAGGTAGTAATTGCGATGGTTATGTCCTACAGCATTGTTGATGGCGGCGGCCACAGCGATTACGGCGTTACCGGCAGTGGAACTGTGTACATATTCCAAGATGGCTTTGTGGTGCAGGGTACATGGAGTAAGACAGATCGCTCCAGCCAAATTGAGTTCAAAGACGCGAATGGCCAGCCTATTAAATTAAATGCCGGCCAAACCTGGTTTAGTGCCGTAAAAGACGGGCAAGTCAAATATTCACCCTAGTGAATATTTGAAATTTTCAATTTACAATTTTCCCCAGCACTAAATCTTGATGCTGCGTAATCCCGACGATACGTCGGGATTACTTCGCTCAGGATTTAATGCGGGGCAGGCAATTTTCATTGAATTTTCATTTATCAATTCTCTAATTTCTATTGTCTGTTCAATGGTAAACGCTAAATTAATGTAAAATGTTATCTGTTAAATGTAAAATGTAATTCGAGGCCCCTTCGTCTAGCGGTTTAGCCCAGCCCTAAATGGTCCCATCGTCTAGTGGTTAGGACACCAGGTTCTCATCCTGGCAACAGGGGTTCGACTCCCCTTGGGATCACCAAATAGATAATTTAGGGCTGGGTCATCCAGATTGACATGGGTTCGCCATATCATCCGATATGGCGTCCTGTCGAATGACAGGGCGAGTCCCGTAAGGGTCACCATGTCACAATTAATATATCGGTTACTTTTGTAAATTTTGGCGTTGTCAAGCGCAAACTCGTTATATCCAAGACAGAGAGATCAACACTACCCCAAGAACCATTAAGCAGATCGGTACGATTCGTTTCTTGAGCGGCTCGCCAAAGAAATATCCGCCCATAAGCGAAGAGAACACAATGCTTGTCCTCTTGACAGATAAGACTAGCACGGCAGCAGCCATACCTTGTGCAATCATCTGGGTTAATACGCTAATTCCACCCACAACCCCTACAGGCGCCACTTTGGTAAAATTCTTGAACCGTAAAGCCTTTTGAAAATCCTGTCTATTCGACCAGGCTGCCAACGGTGTAAGGATAAGAGCCACGACTAGTGAACCGAAGGCGGTATAAAAATAGGCGTTGGAGTGAGTGATGGCGACCTTATGGAGCGGGGCGGTGAATCCCCATAGCACAGCTACAATTAGCATCAAAAACGCTCCTTTGTTTTGGTATATCGCTAAAAATGGCCGGTAAAAACTACCTTTTCCACTAGAGTAAAGCCAATATGTCCCCACCAAAATGGCCGCCACGCCCACAACTCCGGCTGGGCCGGGAAAATCACCGTTAATAACAAGGCCGGTAAACAGCAGAAAAAGTGGCGTCAAGCTTAGCAGGGGCAAGCTAAGTGACAAGTCAGTGTATTTAAGAGCCTTGACGTAGAGAATCAGTGCCGTTACATCCAGGACAGTCCTTATCGTAAAAGCAAGCCAAAAAGTTGCGTCAAGCGGGGGGATGCCCACAAGAAACATTACTGGAATCAGAATAATCAGGGAATAAGCGGTCCATGCCCAGGCGACGACCATCGGGTCAAAAGTTTTTGTGTTATATTTGGCCAAGACATTCGCAAAGGCATCAGTAAAGGCTGATATCAAGCCTAGCAGTATCCACATATTGCACTAATTTTAATCTAAAACCAAGTAAGGGCATATGGGGAGTTGCCCCACCTGCAACAAGTTGCTGGTGGGGTTGCAAAGCGGAAGCGGGTTGGCGTAGAATTAAATTAGCCATGTGAGGGCTCCCTGAGCTTGTCGAATGGGTTCTTCCTCGCAGACTATTTTAGCCGCAAAAATTTCAGAGAAATTTCGGCGGCCACACTCCAGGGCGGTACACAATTGTCCCTGCCGATCCCAAAAACGCATTTTGCTTCTGGTCACGAAACTCTAATGAACGGTTAGCAGTTTTTACCCAGCAGCTGGTCGAAAAGCCGTTCGCCGACATCAATTTTTGTGTCTGGTCTTCTTTTTATAAATCAAAAACAATGAACAGAGAACAATAAGCAATTAGGAGGAAAATGTGATGGAAAATGTAGTCGAAATCAACAAAGACGTAAATATCGTAGCTTACTACTTTAGGCAGGGCGTAAAAAGACTGCGCTGCTTTCCGAAAAAAATGGAATACGATGGCAAGAGCGTAGTTTTCACCGAACAAGGCCTGCGCCACCCGACACACCAAGGCCAGCGTATGATACATGTGTTTGACATGACCGACGGCAATGCCGACTACCGGCTAGAGTTTGACGCCGAGCAGCTAAGCTGGAAGCTAATCTACATCGCCGACCAAGCCTACGGGCCGATGGACGAAAAATATGCCGTATCCACGCTTGCAGCTACCGCTCACTAATTTCCAATTAACAATTTTGCAACTTATCCATCCTCCGTAGCAGTTGCGCCGCAACTGCGGAGGACGGGCAATCAATTTTTAAAATTCAATCTTCAAACAGTTTGGTCCATTGGTAATTGGGTCTTGAATGAAAATTGAAAATTGGAGGTTTGAAAATTTTTAGCTATGCCGCATCCTAAACTAGAGCTTTCTATCAACAAGGTTAAGCCTTTGGTGATGCATATTGACCTGAATTCCTGCTTTGCAACGGTGGAGCAGCAGGCCAGGCCACTGCTACGCGGTAGACCACTCGCTATCACTAACCGCCTGACCAAAAACGCCTGCGTGGTAGCTGCCAGTTATGAAGCAAAGGCTTTGGGGGTCAAAGTTGGTATGACCTTTAGCGACGCCAAAATCTTGGCGCCAGATCTCATCATGTTGGAAACTGACCCGCCCAAGTACCACTACGTCTATCAAATCCTTGTGGGTATCATGCAGTCTTATTCTCCCAACGTTATCATGAAGAGCATTGATGAAGGGATTATTAATTTTGAAGGCACAACCCGAACCGTAAACACCCGCTCGTTAAAAGAAATCGGGTATGAGATAAAGCGCCGCCTAAAGGAAGAGGTAGGGTGCTGGATGAGCTGCAATATTGGTATTGCGCCTAACCGTTTTTTAGCCAAAACGGCCGCCTCCTTGCATAAACCTGACGGCTTGGACATTATTGACCATAAAAATCTTAGAAAAGTCTTCTCTGAGCTAAAATTAACAGATCTAAGCGGCATTGCCGAACGCAACCAGGCTCGGCTGAACGCCTGCGGTATTTATACACCTTTACATTTTCTGGACGCGCCGGCAGATCTGCTGAAAAGACATGTTTTCAAGAGCGTTTGCGGCGAGGACTGGTACCAGCGGCTGCGCGGTTACGAAGTCGATGATTTTGAGTCCAGCGTTAAAACCGTTGGCCGCCAATATGTGCTGGACGATATGCAGCCGAGCGAAGAAACCTTGCGCTCACGATTAGCTTATCTTTGCGAGACCACGGCCATGAAGCTGCGCTATAAGGGCTTGTGTGCCCGGGGCATTTATATTTACTTACTATATGCCGGCGGTGATTCCTGGTACGAGCGCCGGATGTTTAAAAGCACTTTCTTTTCCAACGCCGAGGTCTACCGGCGGGCAACTTTGCTTTTTAATCGACGCCCCCACCTTCGCCAAGGCTTCGGCGGGCAGGCGCGCGGTGACTGGGTGCGCATGATAGCCGTTTCCTGCTACGCGCTGGAGCCTTCCAATATGAACCAAGTCAGCTTACTTGACGAAGTCAACAGGGAAGTCTGGCTGACGCAAGCGGTAGATGAGATAAACAGCCAGTTTGGCGAGTTTACTGTTACCTACGCCAGCAGCTTAGCCGCCAAAGACGTGGTCAAACAAAAGATACCGTTTGGCAGCACCAGATATTTTGAGCTGCTGCTCAACAGAGCATAGGATAAATGTTCTTTTGGAAAAGAACTAAAACCTTCCTACTTTTTGGGCCGTCAAAAAGTAGGCAAAAACCTCTCGGGCGGCTTCGCTCACTTGATGCAGCTGTAGATAAAACCAGTCTTTGACTTTGGAACTCCTCGTTAATATGCCACTGGCATATTAACTTCGTCAAACAGCCAAAGGCACCCAAGGACAGACTGTTTTACTACATCTGCTTCAGGTACGCTCCGCATGCCCGAAATTAATCTTCGGGAGATACAAGTTCTTCGAGCTCTCGCTAATACTTACTATGCAACATTTTTGTCTTCTGCAAGGTCCGTCCTTGCAAAACTTGCAAAAAGACGGGGGTTTTGCAAAAGAGAGGGGAATAACAGATAATGGAAGCATTGGCCCAGTAGTGAGCTTTCGAGACTATTCGCCTATTGCGAATACTTCCGAAGGACTCGAAAGTTTACTACTGGGTTAGCACAGAATTATCATAGAAACAGGTGGGCATAATACGTGTGGTTTAAGCGCAAAAAAACGGACGGCCAAGACAGTGGCGCCAGCAAAGGCATGGCTAAAGACCAAAGCCTGAATTCCGGATTTATTCTCAATGATATTGAAGACGGTGTGGTCATGGTGGGCGCCGATAATATAATCCGCTTTTTTAACCCGGCTGCCGCTATGATTACCGGCTGGCCAGCCAGCGAAGCGCTAAATTTGGAATATAGTAGTGTCCTTCAGCTGGTAAACGAGCATAGCAACCAGCTGCAACCGCAAACTAACCCCTTTGCGCAGGCTCTTTTGAGCGGCAAGGCCGCCCGCGACAGCAAGAACTACTTACGAACAAAAAGTGGTAAATTGGTACCGGTGTCTTTGATAGTTTCGCCCATGGCTAGGCCAGACAGCAACAGGACCACCGGCGTGGTTGGTGTTTTTCGAGACATCACCATAGAAAAACAGGAAGAGGCCAGACGTAGCGAGTTCGTCAATACCGCGTCGCATGAAATGCGCACGCCTATAGCGGCCGTAGAAGGCTATTTATCCTTAGCGCTCAACCCAAAAGTATCCCAAATTGACGCCCACGCCAAAAGCTACCTGGACAAAGCTCACGCCGCCACCCAGCATCTCGGCGTCCTGTTTCAAGACTTACTGACCAGTTCGAAGGCCGAAGAAGGCCGCATAGCCAGTTATCCGACTGTCGTGGAAGTTGGCGAAATCGTCGCCCAGGCGGCCGACGCCGGCCGCTTTAATGCCCGCAAAAACGGTCTAGAGCTTAGGTTCCAGCTCAGCAGCAAGAACGAAGTTACGGGCGGCAAGGTGATACGTCCCCTGTTTTATGCTTTCGTTGACGCTAACCGTTTACGTGAGGTTATGCAGAACTTGATCGACAATGCCATTAAATACACTCAGCAAGGATCTATTACAGTGTCGTTAACCGGTGACGATAAAATAGTACAGATACAGGTCGCCGACACTGGCACCGGCATACCGGAAGAGGACATTCCGCACCTGTTCCAAAAATTTTACCGCGTAGACAGCTCGATGACGCGGACCGTCGGCGGCACTGGCCTGGGTCTATTCATCAGCAAGAAGACAATCGAGATGTTTAATGGACACATTTGGGTGGAGAGCCAAATTGGCAAAGGCAGTACTTTTTTTATTAACTTACCGCGGTTAACTGCTCAGCAGGCGTTAGAGATGCAGAAAAACCAGGCCAATGTAGTCAGCCCGTTAGAACAACATTGAACATAGAACCAAGAACGTCGAACAATAATTGAACTTAGGCAACATTGATCGAAAAGATCTAGGATTAACGATAAACTAATGGTCTAAGTTCAAAGATCAACGATAAACGTTTGAATTTTAAACGTAAGCGTATAAAATTAAGGCAAGTATGGCAAAAGTATTATTAGTCGAAGACGACAATAACCTGCGTGAAATTTTTGAGATGCGCCTGCAGGCGGAAGGCTACGAAACCCTGATTGCCAGCGACGGTGAAGAAGCACTGGTAGTAGCCTTAAAAGAAAAACCGGACCTAATTATCGCCGATGTGATGATGCCCAAAATGAGCGGTTTTGAGATGATGGAAACCTTGCGGGCCGCGCCGGATATGAAAGACGTTAAGGTTGTTATGATGACTGCGCTGGGCCAGGCCGAAGACCAGGCTCGCGGCGAAAAGCTGGGCGTGGTAAAATATCTAGTGAAATCTCAGGTCACACTCGAAGATTTCGTACGTGTTGTTAAAGAAGTTGTGCCGCCCGGTGAAAGTAGCGGCACGACTAAAAACGAAACAACCCCGACGGATAGTCGGGGCCCCGACCAGAGCGTCGAGGCCGACGATAAAGCAACTAACAATAAGGAAAGCGAGCAAAATATGCCCCCAACAGATCCAAACGCACCAACTAACCCACCCGCCGGTGACACCCCAAGCGGCGACACCAACCCAATCAGCGGTCCGACCCCGGCCGATGACGGACAGATGAGCACTGCTCAAGCCCAAGACAGCGTTAAAAGCCAGGTCAACGACTTTGCCAGCGCTCCAACCAGCGATCCGGCAGCCGCCAGCAGTGACGTAAGCGGCCCTGCGCCGGCGCCAGATGTACCGGCGCCAGCACCTGGTCCGGATGCGCCAACCCCCACACCGCCATCTGACACGCCGCCAACCGATGGACCGGCCACACCGACGCCTCCAGGCGGAATGTAGATTAAGCATAAATCCAATAAACGCGTTCACAATGTGGGCGTGTTTTTTGTTCAATGCGAGGTCCGACCTCAGAAAAAGATAGGTAAAACTTAATAGTTTTTATAAAAAACTTTTTGCTTTTTCTGAGGTCGGACCTCAAAATACACCTATGAGTAAACCTGCGCCTATTGTCGCAATTGTCGGTCGGGCTAACGTGGGAAAGTCCAGTCTGTTTAATGCCGTGATCGGGCGGCGGGAGGCTATAGTTGCCAAAGAAGCCGGCACCACCCGCGACTCTATCACGGCCAGAGCCAACTTCGAAGGCAAAGACTTCTGGCTGGTAGATACAGCGGGGATGAAGTCCGCCGAGGATGAATTTGAACTGTCCATCCAGGAACAAATTACCGAAGCCGCCAGTAGCGCTAATCTAATCGTGGTGGTGGTGGAAGCCGACATACCTGTTACTGAAGAAGATCGTAGGGTAGCGACACTGGCTCTAAAAAGTAAAAAACCAGTAATACTGGTTGTCAATAAAATCGACAAAAGCCCCGCCTACCGGACAGGCGGGCAACTTGCAGGCCCAAACGAATGGCAGAAACTGGGAATCAAGCCGATTATAGCTACTAGCACAACCCAAAAACGGGGCCACGGCGAACTTTTGGAAGCTATTAGCGAAAGCTTGCCAAGGACCAGGATCAAACAAGATCGCAACCGGATAAAGCTAGCTCTGCTAGGCCGGCCTAATGTCGGCAAATCAAGTCTTTTTAACGCACTGGGTGCTAAACAGCAGGCGATTGTATCAGAAAGAGCAGGGACTACCCGTGATGTTAACAGGCTTGTGGTGCGCTACCATGAGCGGGAAATCGAGCTAATGGACACGGCCGGTATCCGCCGTAGCGGCAAAATAGAGCGAGGAGTAGAGCAATTTAGCGTCCTGCGGGCGCTGGCAGCTATTGAGGAGGCCGACGTTGGCTTGGTGCTAATGGACGCCGGTGAACTAAACGTCCAGCTAGATCAAAAAATCGCCGGGCAGGTTAAAGAGGCAGGCAAGGGGCTGGTGCTCGTTGTCTGTAAATGGGACAGCGTCGATAAAGACGCGTTCACCAGAGATCAGCTGGCTCCCCAGATTGCCCATGAGTTCGCCTTTGTGCCCTGGGCGCCGCTGATTTTCACCAGCGCGGTAAGCGGCCAAAATGTTACCAAGATATTTGATCTAGTGCTAGAAATAGCCAAGAACCGCCAGCAGAAATTTAAAACTAGCGAACTTAATAAATGGCTACAAAGTGCACTCAACCATCACCTACCGGCAGGTCTTAAGGGCCGCCTGCCAAAACTAAGTTATATGGTCCAAGAAGATGATATTGATATGCCAAGTTTCAAGATCTTTGGCGCCAACACCAAGTTTTTGCACTGGAGCTATAAGCGTTATTTAGAGCGCAGCTTCCGCGAAAAATGGCCGCTTAACGGCACCCCCTTAAAATTCTGGTTTATAGAAAAACACTAAGCCGCGCAGCGGCCAGCAATTAGAAATTGGCAATTAGGAATTAGCTTAAACGGGATCATTACTAGTTTCTATTTTCTAGTTCCTAGTTTCGGCGCATAATATGCGCCATGGGTTTGTTTCAGAAAAAACCTGTTGCGGTCACTTTGCCGCTTTACACCATCGGAAATATCAGGACTGTCCTGGTATTGGGACTAGGTAATCCGGGCAAGCAATATGGCGGCACCAGGCACAATATTGGCTTTGAAGTACTGGACCAATTCGCCGCGGCGAATGATTTTCCCGGCTGGACAACTAGGAAAGATCTAAAATGCCAGCTGACCGTGGCTAATTTGGGCGAAAACCGGGTCATTTTATGTAAACCAGCGACATTTATGAATTTGAGCGGTGAAGCTATGCAGGCTGTACAGCATTTCTACCGCGTTTATAACCATCAAACGTTAGCGGTATATGATGAGCTGGCAATCCCGTTTGGACAGCTTAGAACGCGCCTAGGGGGCTCTGACGCCGGCCATAACGGAGTTAAATCGCTAATTGAGCAAATTGGCAAAGATTTTGGCCGCCTGCGCATCGGCATTGGCAATAAAATAGCTGAAAAAGCCGATGCAGCAGATTTCGTACTCGGCAAATTCACCAAGGATGAGAAAGAAAAATTGCCGCAGGTTTTACGCGAATCAAACGCTCTAATCACCGAATTCATCTTTAGCGGGACCTTGCCCCACGACACAAGAACAGTGTTTTAGGTTACAGGTTGTAGGTTACTGGTTATGGCAATAGGGGGGAAGTGCTAGCTAGCACCGATAATTAGGCTAACCTTTTTAGCTACATCATCGACTATCTGCTTGCGAGCTTTTTCGATAAATTTAATTCTGCGGGTAGTGAAATCAACTGAGCGAACTTGAATTGGGAGTATTGCACCTTTTGTTGAGGTGCCGTTTAGGTCTCTTTCCATAGACAGACCCCTTATGCGACTAGTGATAGGGCAAATAATCGCTAGCCCAGTTCTAGCTGAAAACAACTGCGGTGACAAAACTAGCGCTGGGCGGTGGCCGGACTGTTCGTGACCAACTCTCGGGTCAAGGTTAATCCAAACTATATCGCCTCTGTCTGGTAGATATGTACTACTCTTCATCGTACCAGCGCTCACGACCAACATCTGGACCCCAGTCTATCTCCCCACCTACCATTTCTGGTGTTACTCCTTCAAACATCTGTTCTATGGTCATTTCGGGCTGGTTTGATTCAATTGTTAGCTTATTTCCGACCTGGGTTATCACAACGTCAGTATCATCGGCTATACCGGCAGCATTAGCCACCGAACCGGGCAGGCGAATAGCCAAACTGTTGCCCCATTTTTTAACTTTAGTAGTTGTTCTCATTGATAAAGCCTCCACTTACTAGTATATACAAATGTATATACATTGTAAAGTGTTTTTGAGGTTAAATCGTTCCACGACACCCGGAACGCTATCGCGTAGTCCATAGTCCTAAGTCTAGAGTCCTTAGTGATCCGGCTCCCATAGCTTTAACTCCAGCAACCTTTGTAACCGATAACTATTAGCGTGTGAACAAAGGCCAAGGTAGGAATAAAGATTAGTTTTGTTTACGCGCTTCAGCATTCTTTGGCGTGTTTTACTGCGCAGTAAGATACAGTCTGGCTTGAGGACATAACCCAGAAAATCAATACCTTGGTTCCAGCTCTTTATTGTTGTTTTGTCGGAGTGAATGTTTAAGCTAAGTTCACTTGCCAGAAACTGCTTGATCGGCTTGACCAGTTCAAGCAGTTTCTGCCTGTCTTCGCCGACAATCACAAAATCGTCACAGTAGCGGAGATAAAAGCTTTCACGCAAGCGATGCTTCATAAACCAGTCCAACTCATGTAAATAGACGTTGGCAAAGAGCTGGCTGGTAACATTACCCAATGGGATACCTCGAACTGGACTTATACAGAAACTATTAATAATTTTCTCAACTATCTTAAGGAGCTCTTCGTCTTTAATTTTGGCTTTAATTAGATTAAGTAAGATTTCGTGGTCGACCGTGGCGAAAAACTGACGGATATCACACTTCAGCGCATAAACCGTTTTTGTATTGTTGGCGCTGGCCCGACGCAGGAATTTCTGTAAACGTTTAACGCCAGCATGCGTGCCTTTATTTTTCCGGCAAGAAAAACTATCGAATATGAAATGTTTTTCGAAATACGGCTCAATGCAATCAACTATAGCTTGGTGTAGCAGACGGTCGCGAACTGGAGCCTTATGGATTTGCCGGCGCTTGGGGTCATGTACTATGAACGGTTGGTATAAACCGTGTTTATATTTTCTTCGAAGCAAGTCACTTTGCAACTCAAAAATATTTTCTTCAAGTTTTCTTTCGAATCTTTGGACGTCCGGCTTGCCACGCTTGCCCCGAGCGAATTTTTCCCAAGTTGCAAACAGGTGCTCGGCGGAGCATAATTTGGAGAATAAATGAGCCTGACCCCCCCCGTTAAGAACCAAGACAAGTTGTTCCGCAGCCCGCTTGACGTTCCGATTATCCATATCCTCTACCAACTTTACTCGTCCTTTCATGCGTTAGTTATAAAATTCCCTAAATCCGAGCGCTATAGCCTGGGCTCGTCCATACAAAGCCAGATATTATCTCTCTTCGAATCCGTCATTGGCGCGGCCTCAGTCAATAATACTACGCTTAAAGCTGCCAAACTGAGTGACGCCTCAATTAAGCTAGATTTACTCCGCTTATTAATCAGGCTGGCTAAAGACTGTAAGTGCTTATCAAACGAAGCCTATTTAAAACTGGAATCTGACCTGCACCAGTCAGGCAAGATGCTGGGCGGCTGGCTAAAATCAATTAAATAAAGGAGCTTTAAAAGCTCCTTTATCATTTCGAGCAGTCCCTGCGCACCGGAAGTGCGTAGTTCCAGTTGCGGTTGTCGTCCCGGTTGGCATTCAGGTTGACCTTGCGGTTCGCCCTGTTCCAGTTGAGGAGCGGCACGTTCGTCCAAGCCTCGTCGCCGGGAACCCTAGAATATGCCTCTTACCTTCCAGCCCACTGAAGCCAGACACATCCGGCTCCTGTATTTTATGCGAGATACTCGTTATCTCCAGTAAAGGCACGGAGTACTCGAATTTTCGCCTACGCGCTTTTATCCGCCTTAGGCGGATAAAACTCTGGTAGTATTGCGAGAATCGGGCGGATTTCGGTGACAGGAAACCGTAGCCGCCTGTTCATTAACCTACTCTCCATAAAATATATTAACAAATAAAACGGGGCTTGGCGGCTCGAGGATCAAAATCCAAGAACCACCAAGCCCCAAGGGACCAAAGTCCCGAGGTCCTACAACTCCCTGCGCACCGGAAGTGCGTAGCGCCAGTAGCGGTGGGCGTCCCGGTAGGCACCCAGGCGGACCTTGCGGCCCGCCCTGCGCCAGTAGAGGAGCGGCACGCGCGTCCAAGCCTCGTCGCCGGGAAGCGTCACCTGAAGACCAGGCAGCCAGGCACCGGGGATGGTCTCGTAGTCGATGGCCGGCGGATATGCGGGATGAACCGCATAAGCCGTCATGATTTCGAGACCTGCCGACGTCTTCGGATCGCGCACATCGCGCGGCCGAAGGGCATTGGCCTTGTCCCAGTTGGCCAGCATGTCGACCTCGACCCACCTGACGCTAGGCTCAATGCCATAGCGCTCGGGATCGAGCAGACGCAGGTGCTTGCCGTCGGACTTGAGGCCATCGTAGCGCCAGTAGCCGTTACCGGCCTGACGCTGCTCGTACTCGATCCAGCCGGCCAACGCCTCGAACGTTATCGACAGATTACCGAGCCAGACATCGAGCGTCAGCACCTTGTTCAGACTACTGACGTAGTCGGTCGGCATCTGCTCCTTCAGCGGGTTGAGGAAGTTCGTGAGCGGCCAGCCCCGATTGCCCGCGTAGAACGCGAAGCGCCCCAGGACTTCCTGCGGCGTGCTGAACAGCGGCGGTGCCAGCTGCTCGCGTACCGCACCGATCATCGTGGCGGCCAACTCCGGCCGCTTGATGATCGCCCGCGCCAACTCGGCGTCGGCACCGGCCTGGGAAAGGATGCGATAGAGCTCGACATCCTCGCCCTTCGTGATGTCGTAAAGGCTTGCCATTTCTGGCTGACCTCCTTCGATACGCCGCCAGGCTGACTCATTGATCCGCGCATAGGGAGCGCGGTGAGCTTACCTCGTTTGAGAACGGCGCACTAGGACTAAAATAACTATTTGGTCACAGAGTACCGTTCTCAAAGGAGTTGTAGAACAACTTGTTAAAGAACATCTTTATTATACTATACTTACTACTAGGTGTCAAATGATTGTCCGGAGACATCCACAGAGAATCTTCGGTTTGCTGAAAATTCTTTACAGTTACGTATGGTAAAACGTGCAGCGGGAAGGGTTAAGCGTAAAGACAAGGCCGCAAAATGCCATGAAAATTGACCGACCGGTCAATTTTCGTGGTAAAAAGTAGGCACTAGGTTGCTTCGCTCCAATTAGCAATTTACCCCAGCACTAAATCTTGATGCTTCATAGTCCCGACGTATCGTCGGGACTACTCCGCTCAGGATTTAGTACGGGGCAAACATTTTTCAATTTTCAATAAAACCTAAAAGGCCTCCAGAGGGTGAGAAATGCCGGTGGCATTTCGCAAGGCCGAAGTCGCGACGACCTGCAGGTGTGGGCCGACCGAATTTTCAGCAGAAAATTACGGATGGCTGGGCACCAGAAACAATGAACCTCCAGAGGGGGTGGGCACCGCTGGAGGTTCATTGCGGGCTCGAGCAACGCTCAAGCCCAAATTACACCCTTCAACCCCACCATAAGCGAAGCATCGAATAATCTGCACGAAGGCTAGATATCGAGCCGTCCCTCCGCCAAAGGCGGAAGAAGCATCGTTAGACTCGCCGACCCACATTGAGTGTGTCATCCCGCTGCCATCCGAAGATAGAGCTGTGTAGAGTTAAAGGGAATAATTCGAGTTTAAGATTCCCACCCAATTTTTAAGCTTAAACAATTGTATTTGGTCATAGGCTAGCACTATACTCGTGTTAAAACCAAAAAATTGGGTGGGATTAGTGTAAGTGGAGGGTATCAACTTAACACCGAATCTTAAACACATAACATTGAACGTAGAACATAGATCAATGATCAAAGTTCAATGTTCAATGTTTTTGGGGGTATAAGGTGCGTAAGTTCGCAAATTGGAACTTACGAGTTGCAATTTTAGCAAAAAAGTGACCTTATGTCAATACTAGGAAATATATATTTATGAGAGTCAATAGCCTTAAGCGTGATAGCCCTGATTACCCGCCGCTACTCGCGCGTCTTCATACGCCGCCCAAGCAGTTATTCTGGCTGGGCACTCACCCAATGGAGTTGACGCCTAAGCCGCGGGTAGCTATTGTTGGCAGCCGAAAAGTAACTGGCTATGGCCGGCAAGTTACCCAGCAGCTAACTGGCGAACTGGCAAGAAGAGGTGTAGTTATCGTCAGCGGTCTGGCGCTCGGAGTAGATTCCATTGCCCACCAAGCGGCCATTGACGCCGGCGGTCTAACCATCGCCGTACTGCCAACTGGCTTAGATCAGATATACCCTCCATCGCATCTCAGCTTAGCCAGGCAAATAGTTGAAACTGGCGGCTGCCTGATTAGTGAGTATCCGGCAGATAGCGAAGCATATCCTGCGAATTTTATTGCCCGCAACCGGATAGTCAGCGGCTTGGCCGACGCCCTGCTTATAACAGAGGCGGCCCGCAACAGCGGCACTATGCATACCGCCGGTTTTGCGCTAGAGCAGGGTAAGACCGTCATGGCAGTACCGGGCAATATCAACAGTCCCTTAAGCGAAGGCTGTAATAATTTGATAAAAAATGGCGCTACACCTGTTACTTCTGTTGATGATGTCTTGCAAGCCTTAAACATCAAGCCATCCAAAAGAATAGATCAAGTATTCCGCGGCAGTGCCAATGAGCGGCTACTGTTTAACCTTATTAAACAGGGGATTCATGACTCTGGTGAACTTGCGGCCACGGCCAAATTAGACGGGGCAACTCTTTCGGGCACGCTGACAATGTTAGAAATTAACGGCTATATCCAAGCCGACGCAGGGAACTGGCATCTAACCTAACAGTAATTTTCAATTTACAATTTTGCCCCAGCACCAAATACTTGAAGCTCCATAATCTGATTGCAGACTACTCCGCTCAGGTTTTGGTACGGGGCAGGCAATTTTCAATAAATAATTGAATTTCCAAACAGTTTGATTCATTGGATTTTGAATCTTGAATGAAAATTGGTAATTGAGAATTGGTAATTGAGTATAGTGTGCGTATGCTAATATGCTTTGTATGTCTAAGAATCTCGTGATTGTAGAAAGTCCAGCCAAAGCCCGGACTATTGCCAAATATTTGGGCAAGGATTTTAAGGTCATGAGCAGTTTTGGCCACATCCGCGACCTACCTAAAAAAGACATTGGCGTCGACATTGAAAAGAATTTCGAGCCAACCTACCAAGTGCCGCCGGACAAGGAAAAAGTCGCTAAAGAGTTAAAGGCGGCGGCAAAAGGTTCGACTATCTGGCTGGCCAGTGACGATGACCGTGAAGGCGAAGCCATTGCTTGGCACGTTTGCGCGCTACTTAGCCTGGCACCTGAAAAGACCAACCGTATCGTTTTTCATGAGATCACCGAACCAGCAATTACAGCCGCCATAAGGGCGCCGCGCAATATCGACCGCAAGCTGGTCGACTCCCAGCAAGCTAGAAGGGTATTAGACCGCCTAGTGGGCTATGAGCTGAGTCCTGTTCTTTGGAAAAAGGTCCGCAGTGGACTATCAGCCGGGCGGGTACAAAGCGTAGCTGTCCGTCTAATTGTCGAACGCGAGCGGGAAGTCAAAGATTTCAGGCCGGAAAGTTCCTTCAAAGTAACGGCCATTTTTGACGCAGGAGATAAAGAAGTTCCAGCCGAGCTACCAGATAAGCTGGTGAACGATAAGGCTGCTAAAGAATTTTTAGAGGCGCTTATAAAAGCCAGCTTCCAGGTTGGGGCCATTGAGAAAAAGCCGGGCAGCCGATCCCCGGCCGCGCCTTTTACGACCAGCACCTTGCAGCAAGAGGCCGCCCGCCGGCTAAGGTTTAGCGTCCGCCAAACGATGACTCTCGCCCAAAGGCTCTATGAAAACGGCCACATTACATACATGCGCACCGATAGCGTGAATTTGGCCGGCGTAGCTATCGACGCCGCTAAAAAATATATAAATGACAACTTTGGCAGCAACTATGTTACCGTTAGGCAATATAAGACCAAAAGCCGCGGCGCCCAAGAAGCCCACGAGGCCATCCGACCAACGCACATTGGCACATTGAGTGCCGGTGCCGATACCGGGCAAAAAAAACTTTATGAACTCATCTGGCGCCGCACGCTGGCCAGCCAAATGGCGCCGGCCAAGATTGAAAAGACTGAGGTAATTATTGATATTACGCCCGAGCCCTCCTTCGCCAAGACTACGGAGGGCAAGAAGTTCGTGGCCATCGGCGAGATTCTAGTTTTTGATGGCTTTTTGAAGGTTTACGGCGGCGGCAAAGATGACAAGGTCTTGCCAGACTTATCGCAGAGGCAAGTGCTGAAACTCAAAACCGCGCAGGCGCTGGAAAACTTTAGCCGGCCGCCGGCGCGCTACAGCGAAGCGACACTCGTCAAAAAACTTGAAGAACTAGGCATTGGCCGCCCCAGTACCTACGCCCCGACTATTAGCACCATCCAGGATAGGGGCTATATAGAGAAAAAAGACCTGGATGATGAGGCCCGCACACTACGGGAAATCAGATTGGAAAAAAGCGTTATCAAAGAACAAACCCAAGAGGCAGTAATGGGAGTTGACCGCGCTAAATTGCTGCCAACCGAACTAGCCGAGATTGTTAGTGACTTTTTGGTCAAATACTTTTCACCAATTGTCGATTATGATTTTACCGCCAAAGCCGAGGAGGAATTAGATGATATTGCCGATGGCAAGCGGGCCTGGCAGGAGATGTTGAGACAATTTTATGAGTCTTTTCACCCGCTGGTGGAAAAATCCCAACTCGCCAGCCGAGCCGATGCCATGAAGGCCCGTGAAATCGGCAAAGACCCCAAGACCGGCGAACTGGTTCAAGCGCGCTTTGGCCGCTTTGGGCCGGTACTGCAAATGGGCAATAGCCCAGGCAGCAGCGAGAAAGACGCGCCAAAACCGCGCTTTGCGCCGCTGCCGGAAGGCACCACCATCGAAACCGTGACACTAGATCAAGCTCTGCCCATGTTTAATCTCCCCAGACGAGTAGGGCAGACGACTGACGGCAAGGAAATCACAGCCGATATCGGCCCTTATGGACCCTACGTCAAAGTTGAGAAGCAATTTATCAGCCTTAAAGATAAAGATCCGTTGACCATTAGCGAGGCGGAGGCCAGGGAAGTGATTGCCGCCCATACCCGCGCGGCCGCCAACAAAACCATTGCTGATTTTGGCAAGCTAAAGATACTGCGCGGTCCTTACGGACCATATGTAACAAATGGTAAAAAGAACGCGCGTATCCCAAAAAATGCCGACCCGGAGAAGCTAGCCGAAGCCGAGGCCCAAAAATTGCTCGACGATGCTCCGGATAAACCAAAATTCCGCCGCAGAGGTAGGAACGGCTAGCCTTCTGCTCGCATTTATGAATAAGTGGGCGCTTCACGCGGGGCGGCTGCACTGGCGTACGCTGCTCCGGCTGCACTCAGCAGACCGACCCACTTATTCACAAACGTTCGCACGGCTAGCAGCGTTACACTTCACACAGTAAAATAGTTGTTGTAAAGCGAGCCCCCACTTTTTTAGGACATCTGGCAGAACAGATGAAGTTGGTAGGGTATTGCCGGATAAAGCCGAGACTCAGTCCGAGCCTCCTTTGAATACAGTGAGGACCGACCCGCCAGCTGGCGGGGAGTTGTCGAGGCGCGGTAATGGCCGTTTAGCCAAGTTCAATCTGCTTTTTTTGGCTGCGTCCGAAAAAAGACGGGGGCGAGCGTTATCCACATTTTTACAGGGATCCTAATCGATATTGTAGTAATTCAAACATATACGGATTGTGCAACATCGTCTAAATCGTGATACAATATGACTATCAAGCAAATCAAAAGTAATCCTTGACTTTTGAAATTTAAAGTTTTATAATTATAGAAACCTATAGCGTATTAACCATTGCTAACAGGGAAGAAATTATATGGCAGAGACTACTGCAACCACTACCAAATTAGACATCGGAACCATAGTCCAAGATATTCTTGGCACTATTGAGCGCGAGCGCGAGCGGGAAATTATTGCCCGCCGGTTTGGCCTGTTCGACCGCCGTGAGACCCTGGAACAGATCGGCGAATTACTTGGTATTACTCGCGAGCGGGTTAGGCAGCTGGAGAAAGCAGTCATCACCAAACTAAAAGCCGCCGGCCAAGATCTGCCGCACGTCAAAGAGGTAGAGGAAGTTTTGACAAGCCACCTAGAAAAAGCGGGTAATGTGGCCCGTACCGGAGAAATCACCAAACGCTTGACCCCCGAAAATAACAAGATTGACCAATCCCGTGTGGCTTTTTTGGCCCATTTGGCGCCGAATATCGCCGTAATTGAAGATAACGATCATTTTTTCCACGCCGTCGGACTGGGCGCCAAGCACAGCGAAAAAGCCATTCGTGACAATGTTGGCAAAGTCATCGACGCCATCAGCAAGATTGGCGAACCGACTAATATCGCAGCCGTTGCCAAAGAAGCCGGTAATAATGACCATAAGCACGTCGAAGCCCTAGCCAGCATTTCTAAGAATATCGCCAGCCTCCACGGACGCTGGGGCCTTATGAAATGGCCAATGGTTAACCCCAAGAACATTCGCGACAAGATTTACGTTATCTTACACGACACCAGTAAGCCAATGCACTTTTCAGAAATTGCCGAGGCCATCAAAAAGAGTGATTTTAAACGCAAAGACGTTACCACCCAAGCCATCCACAACGAGCTAATCAAAGATAAGCGCTTTGTGTTGATCGGCCGCGGTATTTATGCCCTCAAAGAATGGGGCTATAAGAAGGGGACCGTGGCTGATGTCATCGCCGAAGTCCTCAAAAAAGAGGGCGGCCCGCTGCACCGTGATGAGATAGTTAGACGGGTGCTTAAAAGCCGCCACGTTAAAGAAACGACCATCCTTTTGAACCTGCAAGGCAAACCCCAATTCAAACGCGTTGCTAAGGCCACCTACACCCTCGCCGAATAACACGACGAACATCTATGGCGCATTGCTGCGTCAGAGCCTGCGCTTCTCTTTCAATGTATCATCTAATACATTTTAGTTCGATGCTCAGCTTTTTCTTGCACTGCATCCATATATGTCCGTCTCTGGTCATACACAGTAGCTTAAGCGTATAATTGGCTAGAGAAAATATGAAATTATGATACTGCGAAGGAGAAGTAAAAAAGTGCGGATGCATCACGAGCATTGTTTGTTAATGCTGGAAATCCCGCGCGAGAACGATAAAAAAGAGCTGGCCGCCGAACAAATGCTGGCAGCTCTGCACGGTATTTTGCGCTCCAAGCGCGAGCTGCGACTTTCCGGCACACTGCAAGAGCATATCAGTCTGGAAATCGCCGCCAAAGGCCAGCGGATTCGTTTTTATATCTGGACGCCAAAGCATCTGCAGGCCTTCGTGGAGGGTCAAATTTATGCCCAATACCCAACTGTCCAGATTTCCGAGCCGGAAACAGATTACTCCGAGCGTGAGTTTGAGCAGGCAGTCATCCACACCACCGAACTGACTCTGACCGACAACGAAACAATGTCAATTAAGACGTTCCCAAGCTTTGAAGTTGACCCCCTTGCCGCCATCACAGCCACGCTGGCCAAACTGGATAAAGAAAGCGAAGAAATGTGGATTCAGATTATGGCCCGCCCAATTGCCGATGATTGGCACCGGCGCGGCGCCAAAACGATTGCTCGCATCCGAGGGGGCAGGGGAATCTTATCCGGCAGCGGGACGGCAACTTTGAGCTACGCCGGGCAGGCTTTTGCGGCGCTGGTGCGCCCGCCGGAAGGCGGGGGCAAAGAAGGCAGCAGCGAGCCGGAATTATCAGAACGAGATAAGGCCCGTATCACAGCCATCGAAACTAAAACTCAGAAACTAGGCTACCAGGTAAAAATTCGCCTGCTTTACGCTGGCAATGACCAGCGGACTGCCCGGCTGCGCATGCAAGCGCTGGTCGGCGCTTTTAAGCAGTTCAATACCACCAACCTTAACGGTTTCAGAGCTAAAGCAGAGAGCTTTAACCGCAATAAACTACTGGAATACCAGGCCAGGTTTTTTATTGACCACGGCTTTATTTTGAACATTGAGGAATTAGCCAGTCTATTCCACCTGCCGCACACCACGGTAGAAACACCCAGCATTGTTTGGGCTACCACCAAAACGGCCGAGCCGCCGGCCAATATCCCGATAGCCGAACCGGGACATGAAGAAGAAATCAGCCTATTTGGCGTAACTAATTTCCGCGGCGATAATACTGTCTTTGGTATCCGCCGCGCCGACCGCAGCCGCCACATGTACATTTTGGGCCAAACCGGCACGGGTAAGTCCGGCGCCCTGGAGCTGTTAACCATATCCGACATTTACTACGATCAGGGCTTCGCCGTTATTGACCCGCACGGCGATTATGCTCAGCACGTTTTAAAATTTATACCCAAAAGTCGTATTGACGATGTAATTTACTTTAACCCAGCCGATACCGATTATCCAATTGGCTTTAATCCGCTGGAGATAAATGACCCTTCGCTTAAAGGCCATATTAGCTCGCAGGTGGTCGGCGTGCTTAAAAAACTATTTGCCGAAAGCTGGGGCCCGCGGCTGGAATATATTCTGCGTTATACATTACTGGCACTGCTGGATTTTCCCAACTCGACAATGGTCGACATCACGCGGATGTTAACCGACCGGCATTTCCGCCAAGATGTCATTAAATACATCGATGACCCGGTGGTTAAGAATTTTTGGACGGTCGAATTCGCCAGCTGGAATGACAAATTTGCTTCCGAAGCAGTGGCGCCTGTCTTGAACAAAGTGGGAGCCTTCGTAGCCAACCCGATGATCAGAAACATTATCGGCCAGCCCAAAAGCACCTTTGATATCCGCAAGATTATGGATGAGGGCAAAATTCTGATCGTCAACTTAAGCCGCGGCCTGATGGGCGAAGACAACGCCGGCATCTTGGGATCGCTGATGGTTACCAAGATACAGCTGGCCGCTATGGGACGAGCTGATATGCCCGAAGAGCAGCGCCGGCCATTTTATTTGTACGTTGACGAATTCCAGAACTTTGCTACCGAATCCTTTGCCACAATATTGTCCGAGGCCCGTAAGTACAGCTTAAACTTAACTGTTGCCAACCAATATATATCGCAAATGGGTGAAGAAGTCCGCGGCGCCGTGTTTGGTAACGTCGGTACCGTCATGAGTTTTCGGGTTAGTCCGGATGATGCGCCGTTTTTGCAAAAATATTTTGAGCCCGAATTCGAAGCGGCTAATTTAATCCAGCAGCATTCGCGCTTTTTCGTAATCAGCATGATGATCGGCGGCGAAAAGGCGCCGGCCTTTTCGGCCAAGACATTGAATTTGCCGCAACCGCCTGATGATAATTCGGCCCAAATTGTCGCCCAGACCCGTGAGCACTACGGCCGCGATAAGCACGAAGTAGAGAAACTTGTCCGCGACGCCTCCGGCCTGCCTGACATAAAGAAGGAGCAAGCTGTGGCGAGTGCACCCAAACCAACACCCCGTGCGCAGCTCATAAAGCTCGCTACGGGCATAACGCATCCTGAAAGGGCCGAAAGTAATGCCGGTGCTATTGAAACTCAAAAGCCAAAGCGTAAGCGCTCCCGGCGCCGCAAAAGCGGCGGCTCGAGTGGGCAACCTACAAGCGCGCCAAAGCCGGCCTCTGACAATCCGGCTAGCGACGAACACGTCATCAAGCTCCGCTAAAGCGCTCGCCCTAACTTTCTGAGGACGTTACCTCGACTCGAAGTATTTGTTGTTTAAAACAGGCTCGCTCGAGAACTCACCCACCCAATTCCCACTGGCAATTGAGTGGGTTCAAACAGCTCTCGCGTCCAAGGACGCCCCTTTTCAACAACATCTACTCGGGTCTCGGCAGATGCCCACAGAAAGTCAGGGCTCGCTAAACAGCTACTAGCGGACTTGTCCCGCACTAAAACCTGAGCGGAGCAGTCGGTGATCGGATTGCGGAGCGTCAAGTTTTTGTGCGGGATGAACATTTTGCGAACATGATTTGGCAGCGACAGTGAATAGAGCTGTTTGGCAGACTGACGTGGTGGGTGGTTAGAATAGTAGTTTGGTTAATTAATTGAAAATTTAAAATCTAAAAAAAGTGGATGCCAAAAGTCGGAGGGAACATAGAATTCAAGACCTAGACTTCATGTCGCACAATGTACCTTTGACGACACGCTATCTATTTCTTGTTGATGACTACCAATACCCCTGCTAAAAGGGTAGTTTAGCTATTTATTGATTTAATTAGCTTTGGGTCGCCTGCACGAGCATTCTAATTCATTTATTTAGTGTGCGTATCTTTATCTTCCGTTACTGTGTCGTAATTCGCCGGCAGTGGAGCGTGAAATGCTTGCCCCTTACTTTTCCAGGGTGATAGTAGTCTGTAATCAGATTACGAAAACGCCTGTGAAAAGTGTGGGGTGAAAAGTTATCCACACCCAAGCCTGAGCCTGTCGAATGACTTGACTTTTGGGTCTTTCATATTTTTGTATATTTTCCCCTGCTATATCTACTTTGAACAAATAATTTGACAATCACTTAATTACACTGCTCTGTATGTTTTTTCTTATTAATATTAATTGGATTGCATATGAACAAAATACGAACTAAAGAAGGGTAAATGATCTACTTGTAATAAATTTTTCCAACCACGCGGACGTCTAGATATTGGCTGGGCTGAGTATTTTCACTGTCAAACTTATGTTTGGCGGCTAGGTACTGCCCTGCCTGGAGCATTGCGTCGCCGCCAAGATCGAATTTAACGAAATAGGAGCTGCCGCTAGCCCTCAGTTCGAGGGCTTGGGGCGCTGCCGGCAAAGTCAGCGATTGAACATTAACGCTGGCCTGCTGGCACTGGGCAAGTATAGTGTTGATGAAGGCAATCGCTTCAGTACTTAGCACCTGCTGACCGGGGCTAGGGGTAAAACCCGATTGGTCAATGACCGTCGGTAACTTCGACAAATTCGGTAATTGGCCGCTAGCGGCTACGACTACGCCGTTGGCGCCGACGACATATAGATTATTGGCACTGCTTAAATTGAAGGTCGGCGCGGCAATATTTAGCTTAAAAGTCGGCACTTGGCTGATCAGCGGAATTTTCAGCTCGACAGAGGAAATTTCTGGAAATTGCCGCTTCAGGGCCGAACTGATGCCGTCCCTATCCAAAGTCAGTTTGCTACGGTTACGGAGTGATTTTAATGTTGTTTGGGCTGCCGATTGATAAACGCTAGCTGGATGGTAACTAGTGTCAGCCACCAGCACTTTGGGCTGGGGTTTGATGAACGAACTGTATACAAAACCGACAAGTATGATGAGCGCTATCAGGATATTTCTAATTCGCTTGAAAACACGCCTTGCAGACTTTGGAGCTGTTGGCTTTCTTTGGAACGGGCTGGCAGCCGCTGGCCCAGACGATCCGGCGTAGTAGTGCGGCGGCGGCTTTTGACCGTTACTCGCCGAAGGCCGGCCTCTTGGCCTGTTATTCCTGCTGAGTAACCGCATTGCGCGTATTTATTTGCAATAAAATATTGGCCAATTTGTCAGCCGCATCGGGATGGGCCAGTGAACCAATTTTGTGCGCCAGTTCGCTTCGCATCTGTTTATTTTGCAGCAGATCGTCTAAAACTTTGAATAATTTTTGTGGGCTGACGTCATTGGGCAGGACTTTAGCCGCGCCCAGTGTTGTTAATTGTTCAGCGTTACGCAATTGGTGGCCGCCGGTTAAAACCGGGCTGGGAATAATGACGGCAGCTTTGCGCTGGATGGCTAACTCCGCCAGAGTGGTTGCCCCTGCCCTGGCCAAAACCACATCAGCTGCGCCGGTGTAGGCATAAAATTCACTGGAGAAACCAATAACTTTAACTTTCTCGGGCATCTGTGCCCCAAGCTCACGGTGATAATGTTCGGCGACCGTGTCTTGGTGCCCGGAGCCGCTAAAGTGGATGATGTGCAGTTCAGGGAATTTTTCTATAAGTTTTGGCGAAATTTGGACCATTAGTTCATTTAGTTTTTGTGAGCCCAGACCGCCGCCGGCCACCATGAGTATTTGGCCCTTGAGCGGCAGATCAATTTGTTTTCTTAGCGAGCGCTGGAGTGCCTCATCTACCGGTTTTAGTCTCTCGTCTACCGGTGTGCCGACGAATCGGACACTTTCTTTGGCATAAGGGTAATAGCGCGGGGGCATACCGGTGGCGTGAAGTTTCGCCCAGCGGCCGACGATACGGTTAGCCAAGCCGGCGGCGGCATCTGAATCGTGCGTGACAATCGGAATATTAAGCATCCGTGCCGCAAAGCCAACCGGCACCACCACGTAGCCGCCTTTGCTAAAAACAACACTTGGTCGGTATTTTCGCAGCAACTTCCAGGCCGAAACTGTGCCTAACACGACCTTAAAAAAGTCCCTGAAGTTTTGCAGCAAGGTCTTGACATCGATAAGGTGTGATACTAAGCTCTCGCCATGGTAACGGCGGAATTTACCCGAGGAGATGTAAACGGCTTTGTCGAAAACACTGTAGCGAGCGCCGGCTTCTATCTTGTCTCCCTTTAGACCAATATATATGACCTTGCAACCCGGGTTTTTGTTCTTAAGGGCGCGGGCGAGAGGTAAAAGAGGCGTTATATGGCCTCCGGAGCCGCCGCCCGTTAAAACTATTGTCGTTGGCCTTTTGTGAAGAGCTTGTTTTTGGTTCTGTGACATTGTAACTAGTATAACGCGAAATCTGGAAAGCCAACCCTAGTGCAGCCGTCAAAAAGACCAAGCTGGTTCCACCTTGGCTGATCAGCGGCAACGTAATGCCCTTGAGCGGCAGCAGCCCCAACATGGCGCCGACATTGATAATCATTTGGGTAGACAACCAAGTAAGCGTACCAATTACAATCAAACGGCCAAACTGGTCGGCTGTGCGCTGTGCCAGCCGCTTCAGCCGGGCAATAAATACACCATAAATAACGATGATAGCGCTACTGCCGATAAAGCCGAACTTTTCGGCCATAATGGCGAAAATCGAGTCATTGGAAGCTTCGGGCAAGTAGCCGTATGAAGCCGCACCGAAACCCAAACCTTTGCCAAGAACACCGCCCGAACCCACGGCCGTTAAAGCTTGGCAGGCTTGGTAGCTACTGCCTTTGCAGTCAACGCCGGGATGGAGGAAAGCGTTCAGGCGATCGCGCCGGTAGTCAGTGCCGGCGATAGCCATTACTAAGACTCCGGCAATTACGGCGCAGATCATGGCTATTTTCTTTAGTGGGATACCAACGCTAAAGGCCATAACAACCATAATGGCGATTATAACGACCGCCGAACCGAGGTCGCTTTGCAACTTGGCAACCACCACGCCTATGGCCAGCAGCAGAATTATTAGGGGTTTTAGCGTGGTGTTGAAATTAGCTAACTGGCCGCGCCGCCACTGCCGGCTCATAAAGACCCCTAGGCCGATAATTAGCGATAGCTTGATAAGTTCGGCTACCTGAAACGAAAAGCCGCCAAAGCGTATCCAGCGGTGCGCCGGATAGACTTCATTTATAGGGGTAAACATTACTAGTACCGAGCCGACTGCGGCCGCGATTGCCAAAGGCTTAGCCAGTCGGGCCCAGCGGCGCAGCGGTAAAGAAGCGGCAACCCCAAAAGCCACTACACCCAAAGCCACGTCAATCAATTGCTTGGTTATGAAATAATTTTGGCTGATGTGCTGAGAAGCGCTCAGTCCGGGACTGATGGAATAAACGACGACCAGGCCAATAACCATCAAAAGCGCGCTGAGAACGACTATTACATAGTCGGGCCGGTGGCGCCGTGAACCTTCATTTACTGGCTGGGCCTGGTCCGTAACCTTCCCTGCCCACCCGCGTCGCGGCCGCATAGTTTACGAAACTCCGTCGAGCACGAACAGGATCACCCCCATGATGGCCGCAACCTGCCCGATAACCCAAAAGCGCATGGTAATCTTTGTCTCCGGCCAGCCGATAGCTTCAAAATGATGGTGGATAGGGCTGGACAGGAATATCTTTTTGCCGCCGCGCAGTTTTTTACTGGCAATTTGCAGCACTACCGAGCCGGTCTCGATAACAAATACCAAGCCGATGATGGGCAGCAGCAGCACGGTGTCGGTCAGCAGCGCTATCACGCCCAACGCTGTACCGAGGGCAAAAGAGCCGACGTCGCCCATAAAAAACCGCGCTGGATAAATGTTAAACCAAGTATATGAAAGCAGCGCCCCGACGATCGTCATGCAAAAGCCGGCAATGCCGTATTTTTGCTCGATAAAAGCGATCAAGGCATAAGCTGAAAAGGCTGATACGGCCAAGCCGCCGGCCAGGCCATCAAGGCCATCGGTGATATTGACGGCGTTAGCTGTGGCAAAAACCACTAAAATAAACAACGGTATTATTAGCCAGCCGATGTGCAAACTACCGGCAAAGGGTATGTCAATAGCGGTGACACCCAATTTGGCGAAGAACCACCAGCCGCCTATCAGCGACACGGCTAACAGTAACAATGACTTGACCTTGGCGCGCATACCGGCAATGCCATTGGTGAGGCTTTTGATATTTATAATGTCGTCAAATAGGCCGATCAAACCAGCGCCGGCCATAGCGGCCAGCGGCAGCCAAGTTTCGGAACGGCTAAGGTTGCCGGTAACAGTGACCAAGATGGTCGAGAGTACAAAAACCACGCCGGCCATAGTCGGAATGTGCCTGGCATGTTTGGCAGCGTGTAATTTTTGGTAAACCGTGGCTTTTTCGCCGGTCATAGCCGTAGAGCGTTGCTTCTTCCACCACTTGCCGGAAAATGCGGCGGCGGTATAGAGCGGAGTCAAGACCATGCTGACCAGGAAACTGAGCAAGCCGAACATGAATACCTGTTGGACGGTAGAGGAATCAACAACTATCTGTAGCATATTATCCATAGTGTTTGTTTTGCCCAGCACCTAAGCCGCAGACAATGGCAATTGCCATTGTTCAGCTCGGAAATGTTTCTTTCAGTTAGTTGTGTTTTTAGCATCTTATTTCCCTTGAGGCCGTTTTTTGTTTTCAACTGCGGCGTAGGTGCTGGGTTTTGCCATAACGGCTCCCATTATAGCACTCATTGGCTCTTTGGAATTACGTTAAAATCATTTGTCAACATGTGCGCTAGGTCGCCGAAGATTGGCTGGGCAGCGCCGCTGCCGGCGTACTTGCCGAGCTTAGGCTCGTTGACGCGTACGGCAATGACATATTGGACTTTGTCACCACCGACAAAACCGACATAGGTACCATTAAAGCGATCTTCGTAGTAACCGCCGGCCGGGTTAGCGATCTGAGCCGTACCGGTCTTGCCGCCGACGCTAAAATTGGCCGGAAAAGGCTTCTTAAAGCTGTGGTGGGCTACGGCATATTCCATCATTGATTTAAGCTCCTGACCTACTTGTGGGCTGACTACGCCACTGCGCAGCGCTTCGGGTTTTTGGGCTGCGACTTTACCTGATGCGTCAATAGTGTTATCAACCAGTGTCGGACGATAATAGGTGCCGCCATTCAATATAGCCGCCAAGGCGGCCGCCATTTGCAGCGGCGTAGCCGTCATAGCCTGCCCAAAACTGGTATTGGCATATGTCAGCTGCAGGGCGTAACCTTCTTTAGGATCCGGGATAAAACCTTCGGCCTCATATCCTTGCTCTATGCCAGTCGGCTGGCCCAAGCGGTAGCGGTTGACCATGTAGTCGTGCCAACGTTCGCGGGCGCTGTCAGTAACCTGCCCGGTTTTGCCGCCCATTTGCATCAGTAGCCAAACTGCGCCAGTGTTGATCGATCGATTTAAAATATCGGTGACGCTGTGCGTGCCCGGTCCGCCAATTTCTTCAATGTTGGTGATTTCATGGCCGTCCAGGTTCCAGTGGTTGGGATCGCTATAGGTAGTGTCTAGTTTAACAACGCCTTGGTCTAACGCGGCAGGAATTGTTAGTACTTTCATAATCGAGCCGACTTCCAGCGGCGACGAGACCAAGGCGTTGTTAAATACCTGGGCGTCGGCATTTTTGAAATAGCTCGCCGGGTCATAGGTCGGGAAGTTGGCCATGGCTCGGACAGCACCGGTATTTGCTTCCATTATCAGGGCCCCGCCGGAGGCGCTTTTGGAGCTGTCCAAGCCTTGTTTCAAAATCGCTTCTAGCTGTTTTTGCATGCCAAGGTCTAGTGTCAAGACAATATCCTTGCCCGGTCTGGGGTCGACTTGGATATTGTCGCGGCTGGCCGCTAGGGGAACGCCTTCGGCATCGGTTATGGCCTTGAGTTTTCCAGGCACGCCTTTTAAGGTTTCGTCCAGCGCCTGTTCCACGCCGTAAGACCCTTGGCCATCGTCGTTGACAAAGCCCAGCACCTGGGCCGCCAGCGAGCCTTGCGGATAAGTGCGGTAGTTTTGGGCTTGGGTGCCAACACCCGGTAATTTTAGGGACGTGATACGCTTTTTTTGGTCTTCACTGACACGCCGCGCCAGCACGGCGTAACGGGTGCCGCGGCTTTTCATCAACTTTTCATAATCGTCCGTCTTCGCCCCCATGACAGTGGCTACTTTATCAGCACTGTCATGGGCATTCTTAATAAATACTGGATCGGCGTACAGTGTATAAAGTTTTTCGTTGAGTACCAGCGGTACCTGCCCGCTGCCGCTTTTAGCTTTGATAACTCCCCGCTCGGCCTCAATTTTATACTCTTTAAGTTGATCGGCCAGAGCTTGGGCGCGATAGTAGTCGTGACGGATAACCTGCAGGTAAAAAAGCCGGGCTATAAATATTGCTAAAATTATAATCAAAACGCCGTACCAGATGGTCAAACGGCGATTAGATTTAGGCTGACTTGGTGTCGTGGCTGCTCTAGGTCGCGGTCCCATTACTGTCCTTTGCTTTCAGCATTCAGCTTTCTGCTCACTGGTCCCTGCTCACTGTTCACTGGCTGATGCTGCCAGCCGGCGCGACCGAAACCATGCCTTTGGCCACGTCGCTACTGGAAACTCGTTCCAATGACTGCAAGCGGGCAGACGTAACTTCTAGGTTGGCCTTTTGGTCTTTGAGCTCGATCTGCTGTTGCTGCAGGCTGTTGATGGTATAGCCGTAGCTGTTGGTCTTAGTGACTTGGGTCAGGTACAGCAAGCCTATCAAACAGGCTAAAACTATCAAGATAATGGTATTGCTAACCGGGCCAAGCGGGCGGCTGGCTTCAAGGAACGAAACGGCATTTTGGCCGCGGCGGGCATAGCCACTACGGCGGTTGGCGATTGAACTTGAGTATGTCATATGTTTGTTTTTTTTTCTTTCTTGGCTCCCCCACCCGATTTATTTTTAGGGCGACGGGTGGGGGATATTCCCGGTGATTCAACGCTAGTGTATGACCCTTACGGGCACTTTGGTGGCTCGGGAATTTTTGTACTCTACCTTAATCGGCATGAGTTTTTTGCCCTTTCTATTTTTTTATTTTTGCTACGGCTCGCAGTTTTGCGCTGCGGGCGCGCGGGTTTAAAACGATTTCATCGGGCGCGGCGGAAACGGGTTTTTTGGTGAGTGTATAGATCTCGGCTTCGTAACCTAGTTCGGTCGCAGCTTTAAACGATTGTTTTATCAAGCGATCTTCCAAGCTATGGAAGCTGATAATCGCCAAACGGCCGCCTGGTGCCAGCATTTCCAGCATTAACGGCAGACTTTTTTCTAGCTGGTTCAGCTCGTCATTAACGGCTATTCGCAGCGCCTGGAATGTCCTGGTCGCCGGGTGGATACGGCTTCGAATCCGGTAGGTTTTGGTCACAACGGCCGCTAGTTGGTCGGTGGTCTGGATCGGACGCTGCGCCACAATTTTTCTGGCGATTTGGCGGCTCTTTCTTTCCTCGCCGTATCTTTTTATGATATCGGCAAGGTCGGCCTCGCTCCAGGTGTTGACAATTTCTTCGGCCGTCAAAGCCTGTGAAGTGTCCATCCGCATATCTAGCGGCCCGGAGCGCAGGAATGAAAAACCGCGGAGTCCTTTTTCAATGTGCAGTGAACTTACACCGAGATCAGCCAAAATCATGTCGAATTTTTTTCCCTGCCCTATCAGTTTTTTACTAACCGATAAGAAGTCGCTTTGGAGGATTTGCGTGTCCTTGAACTTCTTTCGCAGTATGCTAATTACCTCGGGGTCCCGGTCTATAAGCGTGGCTTTAGCAGGCGCCATGGTGAACTCTAAAATTGCGCCGGCATGGCCCCCTGCTCCGGCGGTTAAGTCCAAGAACGACTCGCCCGCTTGGGGTGCTAATAGATCCATAACCTGTTGCATCAGCACAGGAATATGTGTTTGTTTTGGTTTTGACATTTTTGCTTGCCCCGCACTAAATCCTGAAGTGAGAAAAGGGGAATACCTCTATTTCAAGCATCAAGATTTTAGTGCTGGGGTCTTGGCCTAACTTTTTGTTTTGGTGTCAAGATCACCTAATCAGCAGCCAGCTTTTTGTTTTTGGGTTGTTTTTTGTTTTTGCTTTGCCCGCCTAAACTTTCAAAGAAAGTTTGTGCGGGTGAAAGAAGCTTAAAGCGCGAATTTTTGCACGTTTTTTAGGCGTGTTTCTTGCTTTAGGCTCTAAAAGTTCTTGCTTGTCCTCCGTAGCTTTACGCGTAGGAGGGCTTGCCCCGTCGAATGACAGGGGTGAGAGACTTTGTGAGGTGGAGTTTTGGGAGGTGTTACGTTTTAAGAATGTACGAGGGTGTTTTTGACGATGTGACCCTTATATACCACCGGCTGACTGCCAATTAGCTAATCTCGATGGATAAGACACTGCTTCGCGGTTTCTTATTCGCGCCGGGTGCGGAATGAATCCGACACTCGGGCTATCTTCCGGATGAAGAAAAGCTTATGTTTTGGCCCGATTTTTTAATGTACTAAGACTGTCTACTGACAACTAGCGACTAGTGACTATAATGGCTTAGCCATTATTCGCCAGTAGCGCCCTGCCCTAACGGCTATGACGTCGCGGTCGATTCCGGCGTGGTCCAGCAAAGGCTGTTCCAGCGTGATTCGCCCCTGTTTGGCGTCCAGCGTACCCTCTGTTTTGCCTCTACGCAGCTGCACGTTAAGATCCGCAGTCTGTTCGTCAAGGATATTACCTTGCAACTGCGGTTCAACCTGCTCGTCCCAGACGGACTTAGGATAGAGGTGTAGATAGTTTTTAAAACCTTTGGTTATGACTACGCCGCTTTTAAACTCGGCTCGAAGTTCGGCCGGGATACTAAGCCGGCGCTTGTCGTCAAGTTTTCTTTCGAAGTAGTCTCCCATTGGTCCCTTCTTTTGATAGTGGTTTTTGTCTTGCCCCGCACTAAAATCCGAGTGTAGAAGAGGGAGAATATCCCTATTTCGAAACATCGAATTTTTAGTGCGTGGGTTTGAGTGTTGTAAGTAGCTATTTTGGCTACCCACTTTTACCCACTGAGCTGACTATACAGGCCTTCTCTACCCACTGGCAAGTTTTTTATAAGAAAAGGTCCGCCTTCGGCGGACTACTTTTCCACAGTTTTTACAGATTGTCTTATTTATGCACAATATGTAGCGCACACGGAGTGCGGATAGACACTACACTATTTGTTATTTGATTGTATTTGCTCTAAACCTTTTCGATAGTCTTCTGGCAGCTGGTCAGGGTCAACTGACAAGCTACCGCCATATCGCGCATGTCGACGATCAGGAACTTCAATTCCCTTGACCGAACCGGGGCCGTTAGCATTGGCAGGTTTATCGACTTTTGTCGGTGCTCCATCTGAAAAGATTTTTCTAAACCCTTCACCCAAGGTTTTATGCCCTACGCCCACAGCTGCCACTACAGTACTAACTAATATTGCACCGCCCAAAAGCCATCTTTTTTGTTTAGGTGTCAGTGATTCAAACACACCTTGATGTGTTGGTCCGAGCATTCGGCCCGAAGTTGATTCTCTGTGAATTCTGGCTTTTTCCTCTTGAAAACGTCGCTCAAAATCAGAGCCAGAGTCGTCGAGTTTATATGAACGAGATTCTTCTGTTCGTGGCATAACAGTTTATATATTAGCACAAGCTGTTACAAAAGTCAATATTATTGCCCGCTTGCAATCTGTTATTTTTTAAGTTCTGTTATTTTTTCGGCGTACCAAAGCGCGCTTTTCCTAATGGTGCGCCGCATGCCGTTTTCTCTGTCCACCGCCACCAGGCCAAACTTCGGCCACCAGCCGTGTGACCACTCGAAATTATCCAGTAAACTCCAGTGAAAATAGCCGGCGACTTTAACTCCTTCGCTCATCGCCCGCTCCATCGCAATTATGGTTTCTCCTATCCACCACCAGCGGTATTCGTCGTGCATATCGGCCAATCCGTTTTCGGTAATGATTATCGGTTTTTTATAATGCGCCCAGGTCCGCAGAAGCAACGGATAAACACCTTCAGGCTCCATATACCAACCCATGTCGCTGAGCGGCACCTTGGGGTTTTCCGGCGCAATTGAGAATTTAAAGCGGTAATAATCTGTAAAGTAATAATTGAAACCGATAAAATCTTGTTGCAGCCGCGTGCGCCGTAAAAACCACCAATCCCAAAAATAGCGCATAGACTGGGTAATCCCCTCATCGAAAATGTTATGGGGACGCTTGGCTTGGATGTTCGCCAGATGTGAGGCTATGCCTACTTTCAGGCCCGGTCTCTTAGCTTTTAGTATTTTGTACGCCTGACGGTGAGCTTGTACTAAGTTAAGATAAACCCGCGTGAAACTCACGATGTTTTTTTCCTGCGGCGGCCATAGCGTTTGGGTTACAGGCTCGGGCGCAAGGTACGAATATGTAGTGTAAACGTTAGGCTCGTTGATGGTAATAATATAGCGCACATCATCCGTGAGCTCATCGGCTACAAGTTTGACAAAGCGCCGGAAATACCAGAGGTTTTTTCGGTATTTAAAGCCGCCGCGGGCGGCAAACCAGACAGGAAGAGTCCAGTGCCAGATATTTAACATTGGTTCCAGGCCACGCTGGTTGAGTTCCTTAATGTAGCGCTTGTAGTAATCAATCGCCTCCCGGTTCCACTGCCCTTCTTCAGGCTCAATACGTGACCATTCAATGCTAAAACGCAGTGAATTTAAATTAAGCGACTTGGCAATGTCAAAATCTTTTTCATAACGCCTGAAATGATCGACTCCCTCGCCCGAGATATAATTGTCCGGGTCCTGTGCCTGTTTTTTAATTTCCGGCCAGGCTTTTACTCTTTTTAGCCTCTTTTCGGCAGTTTCGGCCAGGCGGTTGGCATTTTCCTTTTCCCAGATAGTCCATTGGTTGTGGTTGCCGCCCTCCACCTGGTGGCTGCTAACACTGGCACCCCACAAAAACCCCTCCGGAAATTTGAGATTTTTATCTTTCGTCATTTGCCACTATTGTAGCAAATGGACAGAGTTATACTTATGTTATAATGAAGTGTAAATAGTACAGGAGTTATGGAGAAGAACCCCGCGACTGAAACGGTGGAACTGCAACAGCCCTCTTCTTCACGACA
>Ga0209542_10002556_pt1 | contig 40529 bp, 46 predicted proteins | sample RifCSPhighO2_01_FD_184028 | JGI IMG/M metagenome (GOLD analysis project Ga0209542, IMG submission 184028) | Soil microbial communities from Rifle, Colorado - Rifle CSP2_plank highO2_0.1 (SPAdes) (version 2) | ecosystem: Environmental > Terrestrial > Deep subsurface > Rock core/Sediment ... | reverse complement strand
TTTAAAGAATTCTCCGGCAGCGTTCCAGAAGTTCCATGCCCCCCAGTTCTGTGAGTAATATGCGATTAGTATCGCTCCTACTACTAGAATAAGACCAACAAGAAGTTCAGACCATTTATTCATACTGTTTTCTAAGATTTTGGGTATTTAAAGATTTTTGTGATTTTTGATTTGATATTTTTTCTTTTTTTGGTTCAATCTTAGTTGAAGTTTTAATGAGGTTTAAATATATGTTTATTTTTGTCTTAGTGTGGATAAAAATTTCATAAATATAGATTTAGATGATCCCAAGACTGGAATTGTAGCTGAGGCTTTGTCAAATAAGACTTGTGTTAAGATACTTTCTTTGCTTGCTGAACAGGAGCTTACTGCAAGCGACATTTCTTCCAAGCTTAAGATTCCTTTGAATACTACAGGGTATAATGTTGATAAATTAGTTGCTTCGGGGCTTATTGAGAAGTCTTCTAAGTTCTTTTGGAGTGTTAAAGGCAAGAAGACTGTTGTTTATAAAGTTGCAAATAAGAAAATAATCATATCACCTAAGAGATATTTTAGAGGATTGGTTCCGGCTGTTATTGTTTCGGGAGTTTTTGCTCTCGTTTTGAGGTCTTTCATGAGTCCTAAAATTAGTAATGTGCCTAGTATTGATGCTGGAGCTGAATTAGTTTCTGTTGCAAGTTCTAATGCTTCATTGTTTAATTTAGGTTGGGTATGGTTTATAGCGGGATCCTTATTTTCTTTGATTGTTGCTTTTTTGTGGGACTGGTTAAATTATAAAGGGATTTTAAAATGAATGGGAAAATCTTTTCTATTTTTGTAGTTACTTTGATTTTTGTAGTTTTGTTTATTAATTATATTAGCAATGATAAAATCAGCCATGCTGAAAACTTTAATAGGTTCAATTCTTATGAAGAGCTTCAGTCATATATTAGGAATTCTGAGTCTGCAAATTATGGTTATAAAATGTTCGGTGGCAGGGGCGCAGGATTTTCTTCTGATGTTTTGAGTGTTGCTGCAATGCAAGAAGGGGGTTTTAAGGATTCTGGTGGTTCAACTACAGGTGGTTCTGTGGATTATTCAAAAACTAATGTACAAGTTGAGGGAGTTGATGAGCTTGATACTATGAAAAATGATGGAAAATATATTTATACAGTTAACCAAAATAAAGTTGTGATAGTTGAGGCTTATCCCGCTGATTTAATGAAAATTATTTCAGATATTGAATTTGATAATTATATTAATGGTATTTTTATTTATGATAATAAATTGATGGTAGTGGAGTCTTCTTATGGATATGGGCCTTATTTTGATACTGAAACGAATGTTGGGGCTTTTCCTGAAAGAGTTATTGATTCCGGCAGTTATAAATCTGAAGTTAATATGCATGTTTATGATATTTCTGATGATTTGATTTTAAATCCAAAGTTGCTTGAGACTTTCTCTGTTGAGGGAGATTATTATGCTTCTAGGTTGATCGATGGACATGTTTATGTAATTGCTAATAGATATGTAGATTATTCAAATCCAGTTATTCCGTTGTTCAAAGAAGGGAATAATGTTGAGAGTGTTGATGCTAGTCAAGTTTATTATTCAAATTATTATGGACCTAATTTAATGTTTAGTTCTGTTATGGCTATTGATATTGATGATTTAAAATATGAAGGAGATGTTTTTCTTTTGGGAGCGAATAATGGGATTTATGTTTCAGAAAATTCCATTTATCTTGCTGGTTTTAAGAGTTATGATTATTTCAAAGTATATGAAGGATCTTTGGAAATCATGCTAGGTGTTTTTCCTGAAGAATATAAAGATGAAGTTGAGGAAATCATCAATTCTGATGATGAGTATTATAAGAGATATGATAGAGCAAATTTACTAATTAGTACTTATTTTAATTCTCTTGATACTGATGATAAGATTAAATTTGAAGAAAAATTAGCTGAAGCTAACCAGAATTATTATGCTGAACTTTCTAAAGAGTATGAAAAAACAGTTATACATAAAGTTGAAATTGATGGACTTAAAATAGATTATAGAGGATCTGGAGAAGTTCAGGGCTATATTTTGAATCAATTTTCGATGGATGAGTTTGATGGCAATTTTAGAATTGCTACTACAACTGGAAACAACTTCGGTAATTTTGACAGTTCTTTAAATCATTTGTTTGTTCTTGATGATGATTTGAAAGTTATTGGAAGTGTTGAAGATCTTGCTTCTGGAGAGAGAATTTATTCTGCCCGCTTTTTGGGGGACAAGGCATATATGGTTACTTTTAGGCAAGTTGATCCTTTGTATGTTATTGATTTGTCTAATGCTGAAGCTCCTAAAATTTTAGGATACCTTAAAGTTACTGGATTTTCAAATTATTTACATCCTATTGGAGATAGCCTGCTGTTAGGGATAGGACATGAGGCTACTGAAGAGGGTCGTGCTTTGGGGTTGAAGATTTCTTTGTTTGATGTTTCTGATTTTGAAAATCCAATTGAAATTGATAAATATGTTGTCGAAAGTGAATGGTCATACTCTGAAGCTGAATATGAGCATAAGGCAGTTTTATTTGATGATTCAAAGGATTTGCTCGTTATTCCTGTTTCTTATTCTGAAAATTTAGGAAATAATTTTGAATATTGGCAGGGAGTTTTTGCTTTTACAGTTACTGATGGTGATGTTTCACTTAATGGAAAGATTGCGCATGATGTGAGTCAAGATAAATTTGATGGTTATTATGGCTCTAATTATAACTATATTAAACGTTCTTTGTTTATTGATGATATTTTGTATACTGTTTCTGATGTAAAGATAAAAGCAAATAATATTGGAGATTTGGCTTTTGTTTCTGAAGTTGAGTTGCCTTTTGAGAATTAAGAATATAGAATTTTTAATACTAGTTTAAATTTCAATAAAACTTTTAAATGTTGATTTCAATATATTATCATGGGTCTGAATTTAGGATTGTATCACAAGGACTTCTATAGTTTGGATACGCCTAAATATTTACAACAGATGTCTCTCTTGGTTCATGATGGGATGGTACCTCTTACTGTTAAAGACATATTTGAGAGAAGGTTGCGCACTGGGAATTATGGATGGAGGGGCAATTCTTTTCATACTTGTGATGTTGCTCTTTGTCAGCCTCGTTCTGATAAATTTAAAGTTGCTCTTGATGCAGAATTCTTACGTTCAGTTGAATCATTGAGTGGGTTGTCTGATAATGGAGCACTAATATTATCTGAAGATATTTATGAAAAAATTAATGGTCGAGAGTTTTCAAGAAAGGACATGAGGAAATTGCTGAATTGCCATTTGTCTTGGGTGGATGTTATTAATCATCCTGTGTGGAATTATATTGTAGGAGATAAAGACCTTTTGAAAGAGTACTCTAATTTAGTGTTTGATAAATTGAGAAAGAGATCAGATCTTGGGGTAGCCATGGGAATTTATCTTGCTGATTCTGAAGGTGTGCCTACTGTTAGAGTTTTGTCAATTACTGAAATAGGTAATAAAGGCAAGTCAAGAATATCGGGTCGTTCTAGTTTTGAGTATAGGGGGTCTAGGTTAATTGGTTTTAAAGAATATGATGTTGCTTGATTTTTTGATAGTTAATTAAAACTTAAACCTTAAAAACCCTTATTTGCCTTTTAGGTTATGTTAACTAAGAAGCAATTAGGTGAGATGCGCGAGCATCTTGAAAGGGCACAGAATCCTATATTTCTTTATGATAATGATGTTGATGGTCTTTGTAGTTATGTGCTTTTGAGAAGATTTATTGGGCGCGGAAAAGGAGTTGCTGTTAAGTCTCATCCAAATATAGATACTAGATATGCAAAACGTGTTCAGGAGCTTGGAGGAGATTATGTTTTTGTTTTGGATAGACATTCATTAGGAAAAGAATTTGTTTCAGAAATGTCAATGGCTCAGATTCCTATTGTTTGGATAGATCACCATGGAGTTGATTATGCAGATTATGGCTATAATTTGTTATATTTATTTAATCCTTATAAAAATAAAAAAAAGAGTTCTGAACCTACGACATATTTATGTTATAGTGCAACTAAACGTAAAGAAGACCTTTGGTTAGTTTTAATGGGGTGTATTGCTGATCATTATATGCCTAACGCTTCATTTATTGAAGATTTTGCTAATAATTATCCTTCTTTTTGGGGAAAAAATATTAAAGAGCCATTTCAGGCACTTTATTCAACTCCTGTGGGAAGGTTGGCAAGAGCATTGAGTTTTGGGCTTAAAGATTCTATAAGTCATGTGGTAGAATTACAGAATTTTTTGATTAAGTGCAATAGTCTAAATGAATTTGAACATTATTTAGATGGAAATAGTGCTTTTTCTGATAAATATAAAGAAATCATGAAAAAGTATTCTTCTTTGCTTAATGAGGCAAAGAAAAATGTTTCTGAAAGATTAGTTTTTTATAATTATGGAGGGCAACTAAGCATTAGCTCTGATTTGTCTAATGAGCTTTCTTATTTATTTCCTGAACACTATATTTGTGTTGCATATAGTGCCGGGCCAATTACAAATATTTCTCTTAGGGGAGATAATGTTCAAAGTATTTTATCTGAATTATTGAAGTTATTTAATAATGCAAATGGTGGAGGACATAGAGATGCTGTTGGTGCAAGAATTAATACTGAAGACTTAGAAAAGTTTAAAACTGAATTGGAAAACAGAGTAAAATGAATGATTTAAAAATTCCATTACACGTTTCAATTATTCCTGATGGTAATCGCAGATGGGCTGTTTCTAATGGTTTAACCAAAGTTAGTGGATACTCTAAAGTTGATTATGAACATCTTGAGAGTTTATTGCTTGAGGCTAAGAAATTAGGAGTGAAGTATATTAGCTTGTGGATTTTTTCTACAGAAAATTGGAAGCGTCCCAAACTTGAGATTGACTTTTTATTTAATCATTTTTTAAAAAATGTTGATAAATTTTTGAATGGTGCTTTAAAGAATGAAGTTAGAGTGAGGCATTTAGGTAGAAAAGACAGGCTTCCTAAAAAAGTTGTTGATGCTCTTGAAATGCTTGAATATGAGACTGTTAAGTTTAATGATTTTAATGTTTTATTATGTATGGATTATGGGGGAAGAGATGAAATTGTTCGTGCATTTAACAAGGTTTTGAAATCTGGAGTTTCTGAATTAGATGATGAGAGTTTAAAGAATTATATGGATTCTGCTGGAATTCCTGATCCTGATTTGGTGATAAGAACATCTGGTGAAAAAAGATTGAGTGGGTTTATGCCATATCAGTCTGTTTATAGTGAATTTTATTTTACAGATATACACTTTCCTGATTTTACTTCTGAGAACTTGAGAGAAGCCATAGGAGATTTTTCAAGAAGGAAAAGAAGATTTGGCAATGATTGAATTAGTTATAGAGAACTGCGTAGCTTATAGCACATTTTGTCCGCAGTTCTCTAATGGACAACTGCAAAAACAAAGAGCTACATCCCATGCAGTTATCCATATTTTAGAATAATTATGTTTTTATGTCAAAGTGTCTCTTGAAACACTTTGAGCACAAGAAATTTGTTGATGGTTACAAATTTCTGTGCAGCAAATTCTCTTTATGAAGAATTTGCTTGCATCCAAATCTCGCAATGCACCGACATTGCGATGACATTCAAAAACAAGTATGTTTTTGATGAATCGAGCACCATTCAAACCACACCTTTTAAGGTGTGGTGGTGCATCGATTTTTTGATATTGTTATTTTGGTTTTATTGTATGATAAATTATAGGGCTTATTTGAACATTAGTGGAGTAGCTTTAAGTGGTTTTGGAACTATAGATATTGAGAGATATAGAAGACAAGTTTCTTTTAATTCAGACAAACTTGAACCAGAGGATATTGTATTGGATGCTGTTGCTGCCGTTAGAAGAGATATTGTAGATCAGGGTTACTCGACTAATCCCAATGATAATTGTGTTACTGCCGAATTTGAGAGAATTGTGAGTTTGAGAGATGGGATGGAAATTTCATTTGATAAAGGTCTTGTTGTTAAAGTGAGTCAAATTGAAATTTTGCTTTTTAATAATCCTGATAAGGATTAACTTAATATATACATTATTTTTATTCTACTTATGAATTGGTTAAAAGTTGGGCTTGAGATACATGCTTATTTAGTTACCTATGAGAAGCTTTTTTGTAGATGTGTTGCTTCTCGTATGAGGGGGCTTGAGCCTAATATCTATATCTGTCCAATATGTACTGGACAGCCTGGAGCAAAGCCTATGGCTCCTAATGTTGCTACTGTTAAGAGCGCTGTTCAGATTGCTTTGATGTTGGGATGTAAGGTGAATAATAATATGCCTTGGATGAGAAAGCATTATGATTGGCCTGATTTACCTAAAGGTTATCAGAATACAATGAGCGGTGCTCATGCTGTTCCTCTTGGTGTTAAAGGCAAGTTTGATGGCATTAGTATAGAGAGTATGCATATTGAAGAGGACCCTGCTTCATGGGATCCAAAAACTGGAGCTGTTGATTATAATAGAAGCGGTTTACCTTTAGTTGAAATAGTTACGGCTCCTGAATTTAAGTCAGCTGATGAAGTTTATATCTGGGTGAATAAATTAGTTCATGCTCTAAATTATTTGAAGGTCATTGATACTAATGCTGGAATAAAAGCCGATGTTAATGTTTCTTTGGTTGATGGCTCTGGAAATCAGAAGACTGAAAGAGTTGAGATAAAAAATGTAACTTCTATTGAGGCAATGAAAAATGCAATATTATTTGAGCATGAGCGCCAGATGAAAGATGGAAGTGTGCGAGAAACCAGGAGATTTGACGAATCTAAAGGGATTACTATGCGCATGCGTTCTAAAGAAGGCGCAGATGATTACAGATTTATAGTTGATCCTGATTTGAGAAATCTTTTATTAAAAAATAGTTTTATTGAGGAGCAGAAAAAATTGATTCCTGAGCTTCCTAGCGTGAAACTTGACAAGCTTGTTAAAAAATATAAAATTAATTCTAAGGATGCAACTGTTCTTGCTAGAGATGTAGATGTTGCTGTGTTTTTTGAGGAAGTTGCGGGCAAGATAGATGGCAAATTTGCTTTGCCATGGGTTACAATTGAGCTTTTTAGAGTTCTTAACTATAATAATAAAAAATTTGCTGATGTGTCTATTAGTGTTGAGCATTTTGTTAAGCTTTTGAAATTAGTCAAAGAAAAAAAGATAACCGAATTGCAAGCTAAACAAGTATTAAATAAATTTGTTCCTGAGAGTTTTGATCCAAGTAATGTTGAGGGAAAGATTAGTGATGCAGGGGAACTTGAAATTATTATAAATAAGGTAATTGCTGATAATCCCAAAGCTGTTCTTGAATATAGAAATGGAGATATTAAAGCATTCAACTATTTGATAGGAGAAGTAATGAGAGCTACAAATAGAAGGGCTGACTCTTTTGTAGTTAGAAAGATGATTGAGAAAATTCTTGGGAAATGACTGTTTTTTTGCAAAATCTTACTTTAGAAATGTTTATAAATATGTAAGTACATGTTAGAACATCATGGCAGACAGGAAAAGGATGAAGAAATTAAGACTGAAGAGAATTGAGTCTGTGAAAGAACAGATAGCCGAGCATGATAGCAAGATTAGAACGGAGAAAGGAAGGAAAGATACTACTAAGGCATATTGGCAGAAGGAGATCGATGAAAAATTTGCCAAACAGCTTAAAGATGATTCTAATTATTTAGAAGAACATAAATAAAATGGATATTGAAATAAAAAGAACAGTAAGAGCTGGAAATTCATCTGCAGTTATACTGCCAAGAGCATGGCTTAATAAGGAAGTTCGTGTCGAACTGGTTAAGAAGACTACTGATAAAATATTATATGAGACTTTAACAATAGTAAGCAGATATATTAATACTAAAGAGGTAATGGGAATTTATTTAGTTGGAAGTTATGCTCGTGGTGAGGAGGACAAGGAAAGTGACATAGATATTTTGATTATTACTCACAATACAGATAAAGAGATGATTAATGAAGGAATTTATAATATTTTAATTATGTCTGAAGAATTGTTAAGATGGAAACTTAAAAATGATTTGCTTCCAATAGGGATGATGATAAGAGAGGCTGTGCCCTTAATAAATTCATCATATATAGATTCAATAGAAATTATTGTCACCCAAGCTAATTTAAAATGGTATATAGACACAACAAAAGATAAATTAAGGCTGATAAAGGGTGCTTTAAATTACTTGACTGGAAATGTGGATAACAGGGTAATTTATAGTCTTGTTTTAAGGATAAGAACTATTCATACAATAAAAAAACTAATTAAAAGCAAGAAATATCTAAAAAAAGAATTTGTGGATCTTTTAAGTAAGATATCTGGAAATGATAATGCTTATAAGTCATATATTTATGTGAAAAACGATTTGGATGAAGATGCAATTACTACAAAAGATGAGGCTGAAAAATTATATTTTTATTTAGCAAAACAGTTAAAAGAGGTTATTGGCTTACTTAAGTAGTGGCAGATTCATTTTGAGAATAGGTTTAAAATACTCTTTTTTACATGTTTAATGGGACCCATAGTTTAATGGATTAGAATACGGGACTTCGGATCCTGTGATCGAGGTTCGATTCCTCGTGGGTCCATTTAGTAATTTTTTAGGAATTCCTTATTTTTTTCTATAAAATTTATATTTTGCTCCAAAATTTCTAAGGCGTTTGCTTTAGTCATTTCATATTGTATTTTGTTTTTTTTCAAAAATTGTTCAACTTCTGATTTTTGTTCTTTATTTGTTTGTGAAATTATTAAAGCTTCTAAAAAGTCTTTGAAAATATAGTGGCTTTCTTTGTATTTCTTAAGTTTTGACCAGTTTGATTTTGACCATTCTATAATTACTTTTTGGGTTACAGGATTTGTCAAGACGCTTGAAAATACATATCTTAAATTTTGAGCTCTAACTTTATTTGTTAAAGATAGGTTTAATGATTTTTTTAGTATTTCTAAATCTTGGAACTGATACAGGGCCATTAATAATTTTATTTTTTCTTCTGTATTTTTAGATTTCTCGTATTTATTTAGGAGATCGTTAAATGTTTTTTTATCTCCGTTTCTTGCAATTGTGCCATATATTGAATTTGCGATATCCATGTCAACTTTATTTTTTTCATAAACTTCTTTTGCTTTTTTTATTATTTCATTGTCATTTGCAAAACAACAAAAGCTAATACAGAGATTTCTCATTATTGAATCTTCTGGATTTTCACCGTTTTTTTTGTTCCATGTTAAATTTTCTAAAATTTTTTTGTAAGTTGGAAGAAAATTTTTAGTTATTTTATTTTTTGTTTTTGGCCACCATTGTTCATAATAGTATATTCTATCAAGCTTTTTTATTGATGAATATATTTCTGTTAGAATTTCTTGGCTGGTTTCATTTAGATAGTTATTAATGAAGGAAATGTAATTTTCTAACTTTTCTTCTCCTGTATTGCATAAAGACCATAAGTCATTTTGTGCGCCCCACCTATCTGGAGATTCAAGTTTTTTTTGCTTTATTAGGATTCCTAAATTATTTAGAAGTTCTTTTGAGTATTTGGTTCTATAAAATCCTAATTGTTTGTGATTTAATTTTATCGAGTTTTCTTTTATTTCATAAGTTTCTAATTGTTTTTCCATTAGATTATAATAGCATATGTCTTCTGTGCATATTGATATAGGGATGGGCCATACTTGTTTTGTTTTTTCATTATATCTTTTTTGAGATAGGATTATTTTGTTTTGTTTTTTTTCTACGTTTATTAGAGGATATCCTGGTTGAGATATCCAATACTTCATTAATAGGTTTATTTTCTTATTTTTGGCCACTTCATTTAATGAATCCCATAAATTACTTGACACTGCATTTTTGTAGGAATATTTTTTTAGATAATTTGAGACTCCTATTCTAAATGGCTCTTCTCCGATATAAGACTCAAGCATTCTTAAGATACATCCCCCTTTAGCATAGCTTATCTCATCAAATATTTCTTCTATTTCTTGGGGGCTTTTTACTTCTACTTCTATTGGATGGGTTGTTTTTAATGAGTCTTTGAATAATCCTGTTGATAGTTCTCCGGATAAGTAATCTTCCCATATTTTCCAATCTGGATTATGGTGTGCTACTGCTTTGTATGCCATGTATGTTGCGAAACTTTCATTAAGCCAGAGGTCATTCCACCAATTCATTGTTACTAGATTTCCAGACCACTGATGCCATAATTCATGAGCTATTACTTCTGCAGATCTTTTTTTTATATTAGTTGATGATGTTTTTTTATCTACAAGCAAGAGTATTTCTCTAAAGGTTATTGCCCCCCAGTTTTCCATGGCTCCTGCTCCAAAATCAGGGATTGCTATCATGTCTAATTTTTCTAACGGGTATGGAATTTCTGAATAATCTTCAAAATACTCTAGATATTTTTTGGTATGCTCTAGTGCAAATTTTGTGTTTTTACCTTTTCCAGGCGTTGTTGCTATTCTTATTTTTATATTTTTATAATTGTCTTCAGTGAACTCAAAATTTCCTATTCCTATATATAATAGATATGTGGACATTACAGGTGTTGTTTTGAATTTTACTATTTTTTTGTTATTTTCTGTTTGTTCTGATTGTATTTGCATGTTGCTTATTGCTTTCAAGTCATTTTCTATAATTAGTTGTAAATCAAATGTTGCCTTTTTGTCTGGTTCGTCAAAACAAGGAAATATTTTTCTTGCATAAGGAGCTTCGCATTGAGTAGTTATTAGATATTCAGTTTTATCATTGTTATCATATTTGCTTTTATATATACCAGTAAGGCTTTCAGTTATTTTTCCTGAAAATTCTATATGTATCTCTATTTCTCCCTTTATTGGATTTTGAACTTCTAATATCATGGTTTCTGAATTCTTTTCTATTTTTAGCTTTGGAAGTAAACATTGATTTCCAACACAGATTGTTGCAGTTTTTATCTCTAAATATTTTGAGTTTAGAATTATGTTTTTTGATAGTTTTTTTATTGATGCTTTGATTTGCACATTTCCACAGTAGGAATTCATGTCTTTTGAGGGTTCTATTTTTAAGACATAATTGTTTGGTTTAATGTAGTCTGGTAGCCTGTTTGATTCTTTTTTTTTCATTCTACATAGTGTAGATAAGGTTTAATAAGTGTTATCCTTCTTTTTTATTATGGCTGATGGAAAGGGTTTGACTGTCAAAAAAAATGAGAATTTTTCAGAGTGGTTTACAGAGATTGTTCAGAAGGCTGAGTTGGCTGATTTAAGGTTTAATGTGAAGGGCTTTCTTGTTTTTCAGCCTAATAGTGTCTTGGTTATGGAAAAAATGTATGATATTATGGAATCTGTTTTAAGGAGAAAGGGGCATAATCCTTATTGGTTTCCTACTGTTATTCCTGAGAGAAATTTTAAGACAGAGGCGAGTCATGTTGCAGGTTTTACTCCAGAGGTTTTTTGGATAACTCATGGTGGTGAAAAGAAACTTGAGGAGAAGTTGGCTTTGAGACCAACTAGCGAGACTGCTTTTTATCAAATGTTTAGTTTATGGATTCGTTCTTACAAAGATTTGCCTTTTAAGGCGTATCAGAGGGCGCAAGTGTTTAGGTATGAAACAAAGGCTACAAGACCTTTTTTGAGAACTAGAGAGTTTCATTGGATTGAGACCCATTGTGCATTCGCGAATGAAGAGGGAGCATTGAATCAAGCTTATGAGGATATGGAAACTACCAAAGAGGTTTTGCATGATAAATATGGCTTGCCTTTCATATTTTTTGAAAGACCTCAATGGGATACCTTTCCGGGTGCTTCTAAAACTTTTGCAGCTGATGTTTTGAATCCTGATGGGAGAGTTGTTCAGCAACCTTCTACCCACTTAATTAAGCATGATTTTGCTAAGGCTTTTAACATTAAGTATAGAGATAATGATGGGATTGAAAAATATGCTTATACTACTTGTTATGGTCCTGCTATCTCTCGTATTTTTGCAAGTGTTGTAATAGTTCATGGGGATGATAAAGGGCTTCGCTTTCCGTGGGAGATAGCACCTTATCATGTTGCTATTGTTCCCATTGATAATAGCGAGAAGCTTCTTGAAAAAGCCAGAGAACTTAAATCTAAATTGAGTAATTTTTGTGATGTTATAATTGATGTTAGTGAAAAGAGTCCAGGAGAGAAATTCAATTTGTGGGAGTTGAAAGGTATTCCTATAAGAATTGATTTAGGTGCTAAGGAAATTGAAAATAAGAAATTAAGTTTGTTTAGAAGGGATTTAAATAAAAAAGAGCATATTTTAGAAAAGGATTTGGTTAGACATATTGAGATTGTTAGAGAAGAATTCACTAAAAACTTGATTAAGGAGACAGGTAAAATTTTCAATGACAGGATTGTTAATTCTAGAAATCTTGAGGGAATTAAGAAATATATAGAATCTGGAAATATAGTTAGGTGTAATTTTTGTTCCATTAATGATGATGGAAAAAAATGTGCTGATATAATTAAAGAAAAAACAGGGGCAGATGTTAGAGGCACTAACTTAGTTTCTGAGAAAGCTGAGGGTAATTGTGTTATCTGTGATAAACCTGCGAATCATGTGGTTTATGTTGCAAGAAGTTACTAGTTTATATAAGAGATTTGCCGTTTTTTATTATGTCTCTTATTAGAGGGTCGGACTTATTTTCTTTCATTTCTTGTATTGTGAAAAAATGAATTTCTATTATTTTGTTTTCTTTATTTGATATTTCTTTTAAGATATTTGCTATTTTGTTTTTCAGCTTTTCTTTTTGCTTGCTATTAACAATTATTGCTACATCTATATCTGATCTATCTGTGTGTATTAGTTTGGCGTAGCTTCCAAATAAAATTATATCTTTTATATTTTTAAATTTAGACAGTTTTTCAGTTATTTCTAATAAAATAATGAAGATATTGTAGGAAAGATTATATTTATCATACTCTGTTTTTATCATTTCTATTACTTTTTTTGCTCTTTCTGATTCTAGCTTCAGGGAATACATCTTTTTTTCTTGCTTTATTATCTGCATAAGAGATAATTTAGTTATTGTTTCGTCTAAAGGCACATTGTTCATTTTAGTTTTTTCCCTAATTTCTTTTCTGGTGTATCTGCTTCCAGGACTTATTGATAGAAAAGATATTATTTTTACAATATTTTTATTTAGAAGATTTGTTATCATTTTTTATAAGCTTTTTTATTTTTTCTATATATGGAATTGCAGTTTCGGTTAAAAAAGCTCTTGCTTCCTCCTTATATTTTTCTTTCATAAATTCAGTGCCCGTATAGTATTGAACTTTCATTCTTTCCTCTTTTGCTTCTGCTAAATCATTGGCAATTTTTAAAAATTCTTCATAACCTGTTTCCATCAACTTTAACAATTCTTGATCTTTCACCATCTCCTTTAGCAAGCTTATGGCAGTTTTATGAACTCTAAGATCTATTTTGATTTTGAATTCATTGACTAAGAATAATTTTGTGATATCGTGCATTGCATAATATTCTGAGATGATGCTCCAGCGTGGGAAATTATTTTTAACAAATTCTGCATGGTTAAGGTTTTCTTTATAAGAGTTTCCAAAGAAATTAATATAACGAGATAATTCTGTTTCGATTATTATGCTTATTGTATTGTTTTTTACGTATTTATCTATATTCATTTAAATACCTTATTTTTGGTATTTATATACTTTTCTAAGCTTTAAATACCTTATTTTAGGTACTAAAAATACCTTATTTTAGGTATGTAAATTTAGAATTAGCTATCCGAAGATTTTTATATCTCTCTATATGTTTGTCTTGATGGTAGGGTTTAAGTTTAATTTTGGAGATAAGGTAAAGTTTAGACTTGCTCGCGAGGAAATAGAAGGAGTTGTTTTGGAAAGTTATGACAAAGATGTTATTTTGGTTAAATTGAAATCAGGATATAATATAGGGGTGCCTAAGGAAAATATTCTTGATTTTGAAGTAATTGAGAAATTTATTGGGGTCAAGGCTGTCTCTGCTATTGTTCCTAAGGTTAATGATAAGAGCAGACATTTTATAGGACTCGTTATTACGGGAGGAACTATTGCTGCTAAAATTGACTCTCGTACCGGGGGAGTTTCATGGCTGACAGATATTAATGAGTTTGCTAAGTTTTATCCTAATGTTTTTCAGCGTGCTAATGTTAAAAAAATATCTGTTCCTTTTATGACTTCTTCTGAAAATATGAATTTTGAGCATTGGGTTACTATTGCAGAACATGTTAAGGAAATGTTAAATGACTCTGAAATTAAAGGAGTAATCGTTACACATGGGACTGACACTTTGCATTATACTGCTTCTGCATTGAGCTTCTTTCTTAAGGACTTGAAAAAACCTGTAGTTTTGACTTTTTCACAGAGAAGTATTGATAGAGCTTCTAGTGATGCTGAACTCAACTTGGATTGTGCTGTTCAAATGGCTTTAAGTGATTGCGCAGAAGTGGTTTTAGTAGGACATGCGACTGAAAACGATGATTATTGTTATGCTTTACGCAGTACTAAGGTCAGGAAAATGCATTCTTCTCGCAGAGATGCTTTTAAGCCAATAAACTGTGAGCCAATTGCTAAAGTTTATCCTAATAAAGTGGAGTTTTTATCATCTTATAATGCTTGTTCCAACGGGCTTACTAAATTAGATACAGAGTTTTCCGATAAGATTGCTTTAATTCATTATTATCCAGGACAGGATCCTGCTATTCTTGATTATCATTTAGTTCAAGGTTATAAGGGGATTATTGTTGCTGCTACTGGGTTTGGGCATGTTGCTATGGGTGATGTGAAGAACTCTTGGGGACCAACAATTAAGAGACTTATTAAGCAAGGAGTGATTATTTGTTTTGCACCCCAGACTTTTTATGGGAAATTGAATTCTAAGGTTTATTCTCCTGGAAGAGATTTAGAGGCGCTTGGAATTATTTATTTAAGAGATATGCTTCCTGAAACTGCTTTTGTGAAACTTGGATGGGTGTTAGGGCATAAACAATGGAAAGGTCTTGTTCGTGAGAAGATGCTTGAAAATGTTAGCGGTGAGTTTAATACTTTATTGACTGCATGATTAGTTTAGATTGGCTATATTTTTTAGCCAATTTTCTCTATCAGAAAAGTATTCCCTTGCACATTTGAACCCTAAGTTATTAAATTGTTTTTTTAGTGAATCTATTTTGTCCATGAGTCTTATAAAATTTTCATAACTTTTATTTTTTACTGCAGTGATAGTATGGATTATTTTTTTTGCTTCTTCTTTTGATATTCTTTTTTCTAAATCTTTTGAAATTAATAATCCATTATCTCTAGCTGTTTGTACCAAGTCATATTCTATTTCTTGTTTTGTAAATGCACAGTCCACATCAAAAGCAACTATATCTCCGTTTGATTGAACTAATAAGTTTACTAGTAAATTTTTTCTTTCAGGTAAGTCTACAGTTCTATCTAAGTCATTAATTCCTAAAAACTTATCTTGTATTGTTAATCTTACTAAAGACTCTGGTAATTTATGTAGTCTTTGGAAATATTGTATATGGTCTTTATCAATATGTCTTCCTTGAACGGAGTCTTCTATAAATACATATTCGCTGAAGAGAAAGTTTATTGGAGGTTTATCGCTAATAAGATTATAAAGACTTAAGCCTATAATTCTTTCCACGCTTGGAAGTTTTACATATACTCTTCTTCCATCTTTCTCTATATGTGTTGAAATTCTTATAGGTTTAGTTCCTCCAGTAAGCATGTATTCTCTGAATGGTTCTGCTATATTATTTCTAGGCGCGTGAAAGAATAAATGCAATAAATCCTTTGCTTTTTTTTGAGATAGTTCATAAGCAGACGTTTCCCTATTGTTTACTGGATGAGTCTCCTGTATTGGAATAGGGTGTCCATAGTTAAAATCAAAGCAATGGTCATGATTTTCAGGAGAGGTTCCCTCTATTTGTTCATAACTTGGTAGACCCTTTATGAACTTGCGTCTTTGACTGAAAAAAGTTTTAATTTCATTAGGTAAATGGATTTTTTTTAGAGTTCTGCTATGGCTTTTTGGAGACTTGCTGTATGTCATTTCTTTTTAATTTTTTCAAGATATATAAGCTTTATTATCTTGTTGTAACTTTATGGGGGTTACATATAGAAAGGTTTAAAAGGGAATTTGGATGATAGATTTTATGGATAAATTAAGCTTTAAAGCAAGAACTTTAGATGCAAATATAGTAAGAGATGGGTTGTGTGCTGTTAGTACTCTTGAGAATTCTGCTGATTCAAGACAAATGACTTTTTTAGTTGGAGGTATTGCCACACAGAGTTATATTCCTAGTTCTTGTAGAAGGCCTACGGCTGACATAGATTTAGCTGTTTTAAGACCATTAACATATCAAGAATTTAAAGATTTTTCAAGAGAGGCTTGTACTTACTTGTCTGATAGTGGTTATAGGATAGAATTGAAAAAGGGACACAATTCATATAATTTAAGTTTTTATGATCCTTCCACTAAAGATGCTTCAGTTATAGAATTTGCTAGAAGAAATAATCAAAATTTTGGAAGAATTAAAGATAGATTGTTTAGAGAATTTAAAAATTCTAGAGTTAAAATAGTTGAAGAGAGAGGCTCAACTTGTCATGTTTCTAGCCCTGAAGATGTAGTTGTTCCTAAAGTTGTAAGAGGGATTGGCACTTTAAAAAGAAATCCCTCATTTATTGATTTATTATCCGGGTGTAGCCCGTATCCCTTAACTTCAGACAGTATAAGCAGGAATCTTTCTAGAATAAAGAAATTGAGGGATCAGGCTGTTATTCATATAGGAGATCCGGAGCAATCTGAAAAACTTAGGTTAGAGTCAGATATTTATGATATTAAACTTTTACATGAGGTTGTTGGTTTTAATGGAGATTATTTAAGGACTTCGATGTCTGATTGGAGTATGATAGAAGATAGATCTAGAGAAAATATGTTGCTTGTCAATTATCTGTTTCCTAACTTTAAAGTTGATTAAGATAATCTTTAATAATCCTTTTATTGTTTGTGTTTCATGAATGATAAACATGATTATGCTGGATTGGGCTTTAAATCTGGGCTTGAAATACATCAACAGTTAGATACTCCTAAATTGTTTTCAAATTCACCTAGTTTTTTGAGAAATGATAAACCTGATTATGTTGTTATGAGAAAACTTCATGCTGTGGCTGGTGAATCTGGAGATATTGATGTTGCTGTTTCACATGAGTCATCTCTTAGAAAGACATTTTTTTACGAAGGGTATAGAGATACTATTTCACTTGTTGAATTGGATGAATCTCCGCCTGAAGAGATTAATGAAGAAGCACTTAATACAGCATTGACTGTTTCTTTGTTGTTGAATTGTGAAATTTATCCTGTTACTCAAGTTATGAGGAAGACGGTTATTGATGGCTCTAACACTTCTGGATTTCAGAGAACTGTTTTAATTGCTCATGATGGAATTATTGAGACTTCTTTTGGAAATGTTAGAGTTGCTAGTGTTTGTTTGGAAGAGGATTCTGCTCGCGTGATTGGAAAAGATAAAGATAAGGTTGTTTACAGGCTTGATAGATTGGGGATTCCGCTTGTTGAAATTGCCACTTATCCAGATTTAAAAAGTGCGGAACAAGTTAAAGAATGTGCATTGAAGATTGGAGAGATTTTACGCGCCTGCAAAGTTAAACGAGGGATAGGTACTATTCGTCAGGATGTTAATGTTTCTATTAAAGGACATGATAGAGTTGAGATAAAAGGATTTCAAGACCCTAAGATGATGATTAAAACTATTGAGCTTGAAATTAAAAGGCAAATTGAAGATATTAAGAAAGGTGATATTGTTGGAGGTGTTAGAAATGCTTTGCCTTCTGGTGAAAGTGAGTTTTTGAGACCGATGCCTGGGGCTTCTAGAATGTATCCGGAAACAGATTTAAGTTTGTTGAGAATTGGTCGTAGCAGATTGGATTATTTGAAAAAGAATCTACCCAGGTTGAAAACGGATATTCGTGATGAGTTACGAAAAAAGGGAGTTTCTGCTGATTTGATTGAATTGGTTTTGGATTCTTCTGAAACTCTTGATGAGTTTAAAGTTTTAATTAATGTTTACCCTTTGGATGCCAATTTAGTTGCCAAAATGGTTACATTGTGGAGACAAGAGTTTGCAACTAAAAATAAGAAGAGTTTTGCTGAAATAAAAAGTGTTTTGAGTGAGAAAATTTATGAGGGTGTTTTAAACGCAGTCGCTGATGGGGATATTGGAGCTTCTGATGTGAAACCTGTTTTACTTAAAATTTTATCTGGTATCGATGTTAAGGATGCTTTGAAAGTTGAAAAAATTGATGAAAATGAAATTGAACTCGAGATAAGAAAATTGATTAAATCAAAGCCTGGCTTACGTGCTAGTGCGTATATGGGGATGTTGATGGCGAAATTTAAAGGAAGGATAGATGCTAAAAAAGCTATGGAAATGATTAATCTTGTACTTGGACAGTGAATGGTAAATATTAAAAGCAATATTTACTTCTTGTGTTTGTGGGTAATATATTCTATCCGAGTAATGAGTCTCTTAAAAGAGAGCTTGGAGTTTTTTCTGTTACTGTTGCTGGTATAGGGATTATATTAGGTGCGGGAATTTATGCTTTGATAGGGCTTGGGGCAGGTGAAACGGGGAATACTATATGGCTTAGTTTTTTAATTTCTGCAATAGTTGCTGCTTTTACGGGATTAAGCTATGCAGAACTTAGTTCTATATTCAAAGGAGATGCTGGAGAATATGATTATATTAAGAGGAGTTTTGGAAGCAAATTAGCTAGTTTTGTCTCCTTGCTGATAATATTTACTGGAATTGTTACTGCTGCAACTGTTGCATTAGGTTTTGCAGGTTATTTGTCTTCATTAATTTCTATAAAATATTTGTATGCTGGACTTGGAATAATTGTTTTAATGACTTTTTTGAATTATTTTGGGATTAAGGATTCTAACAGATTTAATTTGATTGCGACATCTATAGAATTTTTAGGATTGATTTTGATAATATTTTTAGGAATACCTTATTTTGGAAAAGTTGATTTGTTGGAAATGCCTAATGGTTTTTATGGAGTGTTAAAGGCTGGGGCTTTGTTATTTTTTGCTTTTATGGGTTTTGAGACAATTATAAAATTAAGTGATGAAGCAAAAAATCCTCAAAAAACAATTCCTAAGGCAATAGTTTTGTCTGTTTTAATTACTACTATTGTCTATATATTGGTTTCAATTGCTGCTGTAAGTATCTTATCAGCTTCAGAGATAGCCGGAAGTAAAAGTCCATTAGCTGATGTTGCAGCGTCTGTTTTTGGAAATCCCGCATTTATTGTTTTGGCTGTAATTGCTTTGTTTTCAACTTCTAATACTATTTTGCTTACTATGCTGACAACTTCAAGAATGATTTATGGGATGTCTGAAAGGGGATCTTTACATCGTATTTTTTCTAAAGTTTCTGTTAAAAGGAGAACGCCCTATATAGCCGTTTTTGTTACTGGATTTATTACATTATTAATAGCTTTTTTTGAAGATATAGGTTTCATCGCTGATTTGACTACGGCTTTGCTCTTTGCTACATTTGCATTAGTTAATTTAAGTGTTATTGTGCTTAGATATAAGATGGATAATAAACGCAAGTTTAAGATGCCTTTTAATATAGGCAAGTTCCCTGTTCTTGCTTTACTTGGGATAATATCTTCTTTGGGAATGCTTGTTTTTAGTATTATTAACTTGCTTTAAAGAATAGAATTGTTTTTAAAGTAAGTTTTTTATTGTTTTGTTTATGGGTTCTGTGATTCACAGCGTTGGAACTTATTTTCCTGATAGGGTTTTAACTAATTCTGAACTTGTTAGAATATTGGCTTTAAGTAATGTTGAGACTAGTGATGAATGGATATTTGAAAGAACTGGTATCAGAAATAGAAGAGTTGCTTCTTCTGATGAAAATGTAGCTACAATGGCTTATAGGGCTAGTGTTAGTGCTTTAAATAAAATTGACCATGGTGTTGATCCTATTAAACATATAGTTGTTGCTACGAATACTAATTATCGCTCTTTTCCTAATGTTGCTGGTTATGTTCAAGATAAATTATTTGAAACATTTCCCAAGTTAATTGATAGAAGTGCTTCTGGAGTTGACTTGAGTGCGGGATGTGCAGGAATTAACTTTGCGTTAATGCATGCTGATGGATTAATTAAATCTGGGATTTATGATAGTGTTCTTGTTATTGGTGCTGAACATCTTTCAAGTATTACTGACTATTTTAATAGGTCTACATGCATTCTTTTTGAGGATGGTGCTTCTGCTTATGTCTTGGGAAAATTTGATTCTGGTGACTATCTGACTGGATTTTTAGGACATTATTCTAAAGGCGATGGTGCAAACAGAGAAGATATTTATTGTGAAGAGAATTGTGAGAAGGTCACTCTTGAAGATGCTTTGAATGCTCTTGAGACAAATATACCTCCAGTTAGAACAAGGGGAAGGGTTTTGAGCATGAATGGAACTAAAGTTTTTAAATATGTTACAAGACAATGGAAAGATTTGTTTGATGGGTTTGTGCGAAATAGCAAGCTTAACCCTTATTCAATACCTCCTTCTAGACTGAAGGCTATTGCGCCCCATCTTGCGAATTTCAGATGCCTTGAAAATGTTAATGATGAATTTCCATGGTTTTTAGAAAAATGTGGTTTTAGTAAACATAATGATTTGGTTAATTTTTGTAATTCTTCAACTGCTTCTCAAGGGGCAAGAGTTGAGAGGTTTTTAGATTCTGCTGAGCCGGGAGAGCATTGTCTTATGGTGGGATATGGGTCAGGATTACAGTTTTGTGCTAATCTTTATCAGAAGCCACTTGTTTAGTTTGCATAAAGATTAAAAACTGCGTTTTTATGTTGTGTGTATGAAATACTGGAAACTTCTTGCTGATAGGAAAATGATTTCTGAAATTGGTGTTAAGAACTCTGGTTCTGATGTTGTTGTTGCTGGATGGGTTTATGATTTGCGTGATTTAGGAAAAGTTAGATTTTTGGTTTTGCGTGATTTTAGCGGGGAAATACAAATTACTGCTCATAAGGATAAATCTTCTAAGGATGTTTTTGACATGATGCAGAAAGTTTCTCGAGAAAGTGTTGTTTTAATTTCAGGAAAAGTTCAGAAAAGTGAAAAAGCTTCTTTGGGAAGAGAGATAACTCCGGAAAGTTTTGAAATTTTGAATGTTGCTGAAAATCCTTTGCCTGTTGATGTTTCTGATTTTTCTAAGACTGAATTGCCTAAGAGATTAGATTATAGATTTTTGGATTTTCACAGGCGTAGAACGCAGGCTATTTTTAAGATACAAAGTACTTTGAGTGTTGCATTCAAGGAATTTTTTTCTTCTAAAGGTTTTGTTGAAATGCAACCTCCTTGTTTGATTGGTGTTGCTTCTGAAGGTGGAGCTGACGTCTTTAAGGTTAAATATTTTGAAAAGGAAGCTTGTCTTGCTCAGAGTCCACAATTGTATAAAGAGATGGTCGCTTGCTCAATGGAAAAGACTTTTATGATTACTCCTGTGTGGAGGGCAGAGAAGCATAATACTGTTAGACACATTAATGAAATACGCCAGATGGATATTGAATGTTCTTTTGCTTCTCAAATGGATGTTATGAAATTACAAGAAGAAGTTGTTAAATATATGATTTCTGAAGTTATTAAGAAAAATAAGCATGAGATTGAATTACTTGGTTTGAAATTGAAGGTGCCTTCTGCTAAATATCTGTCTTATGATGAAACTCTTGCTGTTCTAAATAAAAATGGTATTAAAATTTCTTTTGGAGATGATTTAAATCCTGAGGCTGAAAAGAAATTAGGAGAAATTTATCCTGATACTTTAGTATTTGTTCACTCATGGCCTTCTTCATTGAAGCCATTTTATATAATGCCTAAAGATGAAGATTCAAAAGCTGAATATTCCGAAGGGTTTGATTGTATTTATAGGGGCTTGGAAATATCTTCAGGAGGACAACGTATACATTTACCTGAACTGCTTTTGAAAAGAATAAAGCATAAAGGTTTGAAGACAGATGGCTTAATGGATTATGTTAATTCTTTTAGATATGGTGCTGCCCCTCATTCTGGCTGGAGTATTGGATTAGAAAGATTGACCATGCTCTTGTGTGATTTAGATAATGTTCGTGAGGCAACAATGTTCCCAAGAGACAGGGATAGATTGACACCTTGATGTAATACATATTTTTATTAATGTGATTTGTTTTTATTTTTTATGACTGATAAGGATGTGAATAAAGAGGCTCGCGAGATTCTTGATAAATTTGGAAAGGATTTAGATAAGTTGGATGTTAAGCTTGATGGTAAAAAGAGTTCTGATGCTGATAAATCTCCTTTTAGGTTTGAAAATATTTCTGCTAAATCTGATGATAGGGGAGATATTTGCGATGAGGATTTTAAGACAATAATGTTTAAAAATGCCAAGCATAAAAATGATAAGTGCCTTTTGTTAGAAAAAGGTTCTTGGAATTAATAAAATGGAAAAAAATTTACAGCACCCACATCATTTGAGTCATCAGAGCAATGTTAGTTTTTTTACTTTAGTGGGGAGGAAAGCTCCTGATTTTACTGCTCACGCGTTTCATCAGGGAAAATTTAAACAACTTAGGTTAAGCAGCTTGAAGGGGAAGTGGGTGGTTATTGTTTTTTATCCTGGAGACTTTACATTTATATGTCCCACTGAACTTTCTCGTTTTGCTGATTTGTATAAGGACTTTAAGAGTGTTGGAGCTGAAGTTTTAAGTGTTAGTACTGATAGCGAACATGTTCATAAGGCTTGGTGGGATCAGTCTCCTTCGATAAAGAAGATACAGTATCCGATGCTTGCTGATAGTTCTGGAAAAATTTCTAAGTTGTATGGAGTATATATTGATGGTGGAATTGATGATGGTCGCGCCTTGCGCGCTACTTTTATTATTGACCCTGATGGAATTGTAAGAAGTGCAGATATACATGACAATTCTATTGGTAGAAGTGTTAAAGAAGTTTTTAGGAAATTGCAAGCTGCTAAATATGTTAGAGAACATGGGGGAGAAGTCTGTCCTGTTGAGTGGGAAGCAGGAAATAAGACTTTAAAACCCGGAATAGATTTGGTTGGGAAGATTTGAGCAAGATTTAAAAATTAAATATTCTGTTGGATGAAATGAATATTGCTAAACAATCAAAACCTATATCTGAATTGAAGAAAGGGGATTTTGTTATAGTAAATGGCCTTAGACTTGAAATAGATGCACATTATGTTTTTGAGGATTACAAGACAACAAAGGAAATGTTGGTAGAACTTTTTGATTCTAAAACTGACAAAGATTATCAAATTAGATATTTTAGTGACCAAGTTTCTGAAACTATTAAGTTTTATGAGTTAAAATCAATAGTTTATGAAGAAGTTGAGATTTCTAAAATTGAGTGGTGATTTTTGTTTTTTTGGAAAATATTCTTTCCGACGATAAAACGATAGTTTTTAACTACTTGACTTGCAAATTAGTATGATAATATTCTTTTTTTTCTAAAAGGGTAATAAATAATTCCAAGAATTATCAAAATTATTCCTATTGTAGCAGATACGTATCCAGCGTATACATATTTTATATGTTCTTCAAATAATTTTATTAGTGCAATTCCCAAGGCAAAAGAGCCAAATCCAGTCCTTACATAAGCAAGTGTATTCCTTTCATTAGCCAAAACAGTTCTTTCCTGAGCAAGCTTTTTATGGCTTATCAACCTTCTTTTTATATAATTATTCATAAAATTATGTTTCTTTTTATATTAATATTCTAGATATTTAAATCTTTATCTGTATCTGTCTGTTGTGTACCTTGAAGTTATTTCATTGTTTAGATTGGAGCAAGTTGTATCTTGGAATATTACCGTTGCATCTTGATTAATTGGACTTGATTTATTTTATATGGCGTTTTGGATTTTCATAATGATCTTTTTCACTAGAAAGTCTTTCAAGGAAAGATTAAACTAGTTTTTTTGTGAATTTTTGCTAAATTATTAAGATTATTCTTTCCGACGATAAAACGATAGTTTTTTAAAGTATGTTTTGCAATATATATTATGAAAACCAAAAGAAAAACATCTAGAAAGGCAACTAGAAAAACAGCTTCTAGAAGAACTTCTAAGAAAGTTTCTTCAAGAAAAAGTAAATCTTCAAGAAGAAGGTAATTTTTAGTTTGTCTAAAAAGAGGTGATTTTTATTTTAAATGGTTTTAGTGGCTATTATTCTAAGATTTTTGTATTTTTTAGGTTTCTGAAATCATTATCTTTTGTTAAGACAATACAATTATTGAGCAAAGCCGATGCATAGATTAAAGAGTCTATGGCAGGTATTTGGTTTTCATGAGAGATTTCTGATGCTCTTTCTGCTATGGAGTCATTTAAATTTATTGAGATTGATTTCCTCTTTATGAATTTTATTTTTTCTTCTATTTCATGAGTTGGAATTTCTTTGTCTAATAATTTCTTTTTTATCTCAAATATAGATAATGGAGAAATAAAAAATGTTTTTTCCCTATCTATTATATTTTGATAGTTTCCTTCAAGTAAATAAGATAACCATACTGAGCTATCTATAATTTCAGAATCTGTTTGCTTTTCTTCTTTCATTTTGGACTTCTTTTATTATGTTTTTTGTTGATTCACCCCTTTTTAGGTATTTTTTCAACGAGCCGGCCATAGATATTTTTATAGTTCTTCCCATTACCACTTTTTTTATTGCTTCTTCATAGGATTTTGCTTGGAGTTCTTCTTTAAGTCTTTTCAGTAATAAAAGAGTTTTTTCGTTTATTTGTATCGTTGTAACCATAAAACTATATAACTATAGTCTATATAAGTTTATTGCTTTTTCTAAAACAGTCTATGCTATGGTCATTTACTAGACCTGAAGCTTGCATGAATGCGTAGCATATTGTTGAACCAATGAATTTGAAGCCTTTTTCCTTTAGGTCTTTACTCATAGAGTCAGATTCTTTTGTTTTTGATGGATAATCTTTTATTTCTTTTATTTTATTATTTATTGTTTTATTATTTACGAACGACCATATATAATCGCTGAAACTTTGTGTTTCCTTTAATTTTAAAAATTGTTTTGCATTTGTGATTGTTGATTCTATTTTTAGTTTGTTTCTTATTATTCCTTTGTTTTGCATTAATCTTTCTATATCTTTTTTTGTGTATTTTGATATTTTTTTTGCACTGAAATTGTCAAATGCTTTTCTGAAATTTTCCCTTTTGTTTATTATAGTATTCCAACTTAAACCTGCTTGAAATGCATCTAGAACTAAATATTCAAATAATTTTTTATCTTCTTTTACGGGGGTGCCCCACTCTTCATCATGGTATTTTATCATTAAAGGGTTTTTGTTTACCCAAGGGCATCTTTGCTTTTGCATAACTTTAAATAAGATTTGGGTTTTTAGATTTTATGGATAAGATAGTGCACTTTGAGATTCCTTTTGATGATAAAGAAAGAGCCATGAAATTTTATAGAGGGGTTTTTGATTGGGATTTTAATGATATGCCTGAAATGAAGTATGTTATTGCCCATACTGTAAGAGTGGATGAAAAGCAGATGCCAAAAGAGAGTGGAGCAATAAATGGTGGGATGTACAATAGAGCTGATGGGGGCAGTAAAAGCCCGGTTTTGGTTATTAGTGTGAATAATATTGATGAGAAATTAGAGCAAATTAAGAAGGCTGGAGGAGAGGTTTTTCTTTCTAAAAGACAAGTTGGAGAGATGGGGTGGTATGCACAAGTTAAAGATACGGAAGGGAATATTATAGGAGTTTGGGAAGTCTTAAAGAAGGAATAAATAAGTATTTAATCTGTTTTTTTATTTATTAGAGCATGGGAATTGTTGAAGATAAGGTTAAGTTGTGTTTGACTAATATTAGGAAATATAATAAATTGGTAAATGCTTTCCTTGAAGTTAGAGATGAGAAAGAACTTATTGCTGAAGCTCGTGAGCTTGATTCTAAGAAAAATAAAGGCAAGCTTTATGGTTATGTTATAGGAGTTAAGAGCAATATTTGTGTTAAGGGCCTGCACGCTTCTTGTGCATCTAAGACTCTTGAAGATTATGAGGCACCTTATGATGCTACAGTTATTTCCAAACTAAAGGCGGAAGATGGATTAGTAATTGGTATGACAAACTGTGATGAGTTTGCTTGTGGGTGGACTGGGGAGACTTCCGCTTTTGGCAAGACTTACAATCCTGCTGTTCCTGATCATATTCCTGGAGGTTCTTCTTCTGGCAGTGCTGTGGCCGTTTCTGCCGGATTTTGTGATGTTGCTTTAGGAAGTGATACTGGAGGGAGCATTAGAATTCCGGCTTCTTTTTGCGGGGTTGTCGGTGTTAAGCCAAGTTACGGCTGTGTTTCTCGTTATGGATTGATTGATTTATCTATGTCTTTAGATCAAATTGGACCTCTTGCAAGAAATGTTGAAGATGCGAAAATTGTGCTTGATGTAATTAAGGGCATTGATGAAAAAGATACAACTACATTTGATTCTAAACCCTTTAAGGATGATAAAGTTGATAAGTTGAAGTTTGGTGTTGTTTCATTTTATAATGTTGATTCTAAGATATTTGAGTTAATGAAATCAGTTTTATCTAACGTTTCTTCTGATTTGCAGTGGTCTTCAAAAGATGTTTCATTGAAGTATATTGATTTGGCAATTCAGACTTATCATCCATTGGTATGGACAGAATTTTTTTCTGCTACGAGAAGAATGGATGGAAGGCGTTTTGGGAAAAAAATAGAAGATTCTGCTGGAAAAGAGGTTTTAAGACGTCTTGCAGGAGGTAGTGATATTTCGCGCGCGGAATTTGAGGGCCAATATTATCAAAAGGCACTCAATGTCAAAGAGTTGATAAAAAGAGAATTTGAGAAAGTTTTAGAGAATGTTGATTTTTTAGTAATGCCTACAGCACCAGTTTTGCCTTGGAAATTTGGGACCAAGGTTTCTATTGAAGAACTTTATGCTATAGATACTTTGACTATTCCTTGCAATCTTGCCGAGGTGTGTGCAATTTCAGTTCCAGTTGGTAGAATTGATGATAAGCCTGTTGGAATTCAAGTTGTATGCGCTAAAGGCAACGAAAGTAAAATGTTTTCAATTGCTAAAGAAATTGAGAAGGTTGTCAAATAAAGATTATTTTTTTAGCTTGTTACTTATAAAAATGCCTATCCAACTAGTAATCAGTATGAAAACAAATATGATTGGCGTGGCTTCTATAAAAGATCCTCCATGTCCTGCTGTATTCAAGAATTGAGGATTTAATAATAAGAGCAAAGCTCCTATGAGGCTTGATAGAAAAGCGCTAAAATAGATTCTTTGAGAAGTTTTTTTAGATTCAATAAATCCTATAGATATGAATATGGCTGATAAAAATAACCAATTTGTTATGAGTGTTGAGTTTTCTACAGTGTATGGGTCTATGAAATATTCTGAGATTAAACCGTCTAAAAAGATCATTAAGGCTTTAATTATTGAAAATAATATTATTGTTTTGTATTTTAGTTTTGACATGTTAGTTTTTTAGCTTATGGTTTTAATTACTTTTTCTATTATTCTTATTCCTTCATCTACACTTGATTTTTCAATTATATATGGGGGTGTTAACCTGATTGATTTTTGTCCTGCCCCCATAATTATTAACCCATTTTTTGTGCATTCTTCAATTAATTCGTCTCTTTTTTTGGTATCTTGCAAATCAAATCCTATCATTAGCCCTCGACCTCTTACATTTGAAATGTTGTTTATTTGTTTTAGTTCTTTCATTACATGATATCCCAAAGTTCTGTTTTTTTGAAGAAGATTTTTCTTTTTTATTATCTCTATTGTTTTTGTTCCTAATGCTAAGTCTATGATGTGTCCTCCACCCCAGGTTGATGATATTGCTCCAGGAGGTGGGAATATTTTTTTGTTAGCCACTGTTGCTCCTACTTGAAGAGCTTTAGCGACTGAGAAGACATCTGGTTTTATATTGTAATGCTGGAATGCCCACCATTTACCTGTTCTTCCCATTCCTGCTTGAACTTCATCTGAAATGTAAGATATGTTATTGTTGTGACATATTTTTCTTATTCCTTTTACCATTTTTTCTGAAGGAATTCTGTAGCCACCCTCTCCTTGGAAGTGTTCTAGAATTACAAAGCCTATAGATTCTGCTTTGTCTTTATTTATCATTTCTTGTAGTTTTTCCGGAGCGGAATCATCAAATGGTAGTTTTTTATTAGGTTCTAAAATAAATCCTTCTCTTTGAATAGGTTTTGAATGATGTAAGCTTAATGCACCTAATGTTCTTCCGTGAAATGCTCCATCTAATGATACAGAGAATTTCATTTTGGGTCTTTCGTGCATACATATTTTTATTGCATTTTCAACTGCTTCTCCTCCCGAGTTAATTAAGAAAGCAGAGTTTAGATTTTTTGGAGATATTTTTAGCAAGGACTCAATTAGATTAAGATGTTCTTCTGTTACAAAATCTTGTCCTGCGTACTTTATGGGAGATCTGCTTGAATATTTTTTTATTAATTCTAATAATTCAGGATTGTTGTATCCTAATGGGTTTGAACAGATTTGGCTTCCGAAATCTAGAAAAACATTTTTGTCAATGTCTTCTACATAAGCTCCAGAGCCTTTTCCTGAAAACACAATTGGGTGAGGATAGTTCCAGCCTCCGTTTACTCTTTTTAGATTGTTTAGAATTCTTTTTCCTATTGGACCAGGGATTTTTGTTTTAAGTGATATCATTTTAATTGTTGTCTATTTGTGCTTTTTGTAGCTTGCTACTGTAATCAAAATATATTGTTTTTATCTCTGAAAATTCATCTATGCCTAAGATCCCTGCTTCCCTTGTATTTCCTGTTTCTTTGACTCCTCCGAATGGCAGATGAACTTCGCTTCCTATTGTTGAAGAATTTATATATGTCAGACCGGTTTGGACTTTTTCTATTACCTCAAATGCATTTTTCATATTTTCAGTATATATTGCAGAAGATAGACCATAATCTGTGCTGTTGGCTACTTCTATTGCTTCATTTAGATTTTTTATCGAAATTATTGAAATTATTGGGCCAAAAATTTCTTCTTGGCAAATTTTCATTTCTTTTTTTGCATCTGTAAATATTGTTGGCTGGAAGAAATATCCTTTAGAGTTTATTTTTAGCTGTTTGCCTCCTTGAATTAGTTTTGCTCCTTCTTTTATTCCTATTTTTACATATTTTGATGCTTTTTCTACTGCTGCTTCATTTATTAAAGGACCTATGTCGTGAGACATTCCATCTCCTAGTTTGAGTTTTTTAGTTTTCTGAATTAGTCTTTTTTCAAATTCTTTTTTAATTTTTTTATGAACTATTACTCTGCTTGTTGCAGTGCATCTTTGTCCTGTTGTTCCAAAAGCACCCCATAAGACTCCTTCTACTGCTAAATCTAGGTTTGCATCATCCATTATAATTATTGCGTTTTTTCCTCCTAATTCTAAGCCTATTTTTTTCACACCTGCATTTTTTAGAATATGTTCTCCGGTTGATTTGCTTCCAGTAAATGAAATTGCATATACATCTTTATTTTTTACTATTTCTTCTCCTACTTCAGATGCTGAACCTGTAACTAAGTTGAAAACTCCCTTTGGTATTTTTGCTTTTTCTAATATTTTTGCGAATTCAATTGCACATAAGGGTATATCTGAGCTTGGCTTCCATACTATTGTGTTTCCACATATTAAGGCTGGAGCTGTTTTCCATGCCGGTATTGCAAAGGGGAAATTCCAAGGAGTTATTAGTCCTACAACACCTATAGGAACTCTTATTGTCATTGCAAATTTGTTCTTTAATTCAGATTTTGTCGTGTTTCCGAAAAGCCTTCTTCCTTCTGCGGCCATGTATTCAAAGATATCTATTGCTTCCTGCACATCACCTAGGGCTTCTTTGTAAACTTTTCCCATTTCGTGAACTATTAAATGTGCAAGTTTTTCTTTATTTTCAATTAGCAGTTCTTTAATTTTCCATAGGTATTTTGCTCTTTCTGGTGCAGGAGTATCTCTCCATTCAGGAAATGCTTTTTTTGCTGCAGAGATTGCTTTTTTTACATCTTCTTTTGTAGATAGCTGAAATTTTCCTACTGTCTTTTCATTTGCAGGATTTCTGCTTTCAAATAGTTTTTTTGATTTGCTTTTTTCCCACTTTCCATTGATGTAGTTTAAGTGTTCCATTATCTCTTTGTTAATTTACATTGATTCAGGGTTTTATAGTTTGCCATATAGTAAAAATTAAAAGGTTTTTAGGTTTGCTTTATTTATGATATTAAACAATGGAAGTTTAGAATTTTTAGGACATTCAGGTTTTCTTGTTAATTTGAGAAATAAGAAAATTATTATTGATCCTTATAGGGTTTCTGATTCTGTTCCTAAGGCTGATATTGTTTTAATTACACACAGTCATAATGATCATTGTAGCATAAAAGATATACAAAAAGTATCTAAAAAAGGGACTATTGTTCTTTGTCCTGTTGATTGTCAAAGTGCTTTAATGAAGATTAGAAATATTGAGGTTCATATTGTGGATCGGAAGGATGTTTTGGATTTTAGAGACTTTAAAATTGAGTGTGTTCACGCTTATAGTTTTAATAAACATCATCCTCAAAATGAAGGTTGGCTGGGCTATGTGTTGAAACTTGGAAAAGATATTATTTATTTTGCAGGAGATACAGATTTGACTCCAGAAGTTAGTAAGTTAAGTGGATATGCAAAGAGAGAAAATAATTTTATTACTGTTCTTCCTGTCTCAGGGCATGTTTCAATGGATTTTTTAACTGCTGCTAAAACGGCGATGTTATTAAATTCCAAGATGGCTATTCCTCATGGATATGGTGCTGGAATTTATGGAACTATTGAAGATGCAAATAATTTTGTTGAACTTTGCGGACAGAATGGTATTAGGGCACAGATTTTGGATAAGATTTGATGGAGATACCCTTAAAAAGGGCTGTTTTTGATTTTGATTATGGATAGTGAGAAGATTGCTCGTGAGAATTTGTTAAGAGATAGTGAGGAGCCTACTGGTGAGAGCGTTAAAGGATATGAATTTAATGAGGGGGTTGATTATTCGGAAATAATAAAATCTTTTTCCAATACCGGATTTCAGGCAACTAATTTTTCTCGTGCTGTTGATATTACTAATAAAATGATTTCTGATAATGCTTTCATATTTTTGGGATATACTTCAAATATGGTTTCTTCTGGTTTGCGTGACATTATTAGATTTCTTGTTCAGCATAAAAAGGTAAATGTTCTTATTACAACTTGCGGAGGCATTGAGGAAGATATTATTAAATGTTTTGGAGATTTCAAGATTGGAGACTTTTCTTCTGATGATGTTGAATTGCGTAATAAGGGAATTAATAGAATAGGAAACATTCTTGTTCCAAATTCTAGATATGTTGCATTTGAGAAGTTTGTTCAGCCGATACTTGAGGAAATTTATTTGGAGAGCAAAAAAACTGGTAGAGTTATTAATGGAAATGAATTAATTTGGAAACTTGGAGAGAAAATCAATGATGAAAGAAGTGTTTATTATTGGGCTTTTAAGAATCAAATTCCAGTTTATTGTCCTGCATTGTTCGATGGTGCTTTAGGAGATAATATTTATTTTTTTAGATTTAAACATCCTGATTTTACTATTGATTGTGTTGGGGATGTTGTGTGGTTTAACAATACTACTATTGGTTTGAAGAAGTCTGGAGCCATCATTTTAGGGGCAGGAGTTGTTAAACATGCTATTTTGAATGCTAACATGCTTCGTAATGGCTTAGATTATTGTGTTTATATTAATACTAGTCAGGAATATGACGGAAGCGATGCAGGTGCTCTGCCTTCTGAAGCAGTTTCCTGGGGGAAAATATTATCTAATGCTTTGAGCGTGAAAGTTTTTGCTGATGCTACTATTATTTTTCCTTTGTTAGTTGCTGAAAGTTTTGCTAAGAATTAGACTTGTAGTATCACATAACAGAAAGACTTAAATATATCTTATTTGTTATATGATATAATGAATGAACAAGAAAAGCTTTTAGAGAGCAATGCTCTAGAATACTATAGAAACGGCGTAGTTGCTGAAAAGCGGGCAGAATATAATACCTCTGTGACTTTATTTTTCAAGGCTATGGCCTCTTTATGTGATTTGCAAATCTTGAGAGACAAGGGCTTTTTTTCTTCAAATCATTCTCAAAGATTTAGAATTTTAGAAAAAGAATATCCAGATTTGTACTTAAAAATAGATAATGATTTTCGCCTTTATCAGACTAGTTATAGGTTGAAATTAGATAAAAATACAAGTGAGGTGATTAAGTATGACGTGGAAGCGTTATTTGAAAGACTTAGAATCAATTTCTAAGAAATTCTTTGAGAAAGAGAAGTTATTTGATATTATTTTATATGGCTCTGCCGTTAAGGGAAAAGATGAGCCAAGAGATGTAGATATTGTTTTAATTTTCTTTGATAAAGAATTTAAAGAACGATTAGATATTGCGCAAAATTTTAAAAAAGATCTGCCTAAAGAGTTAAAATTTGATATTCAAAATTTAAATGTGGCTGATTTTTTTAATGCTAGTTACTTTAATAGACGAGGAATTTTAATAGAGGGTTATAGCCTTGTTTCTGGGAGAAAATTTAGTGATAAATTAGGGTTTAAAGGTTATTCTTTGTTTAGTTATACTCTTGGTAATTTAAATCATAATCAAAAGACCCAATTTATTTATTCATTAAGTGGAAGAGGAAAAGAAGATGGAATGATTAAAAAGGTTAATGGTAAGAGTCTTGGAAAAGGTGCTTTTCTTATTCCCATTGAAAATAGTTTATTATTTGAACAGTTTTTGGAGAAGTGGAAAGTTAAATACTTTGATAAAAATATTTTGGTGCCGTTATGATTAGTGAAAAATTGATAAAAGAGATTGCTAAAATAAAAGGCAAGAAAATTGGTATTTCGGCTATTGAGAAGATTAAAAGTATTTTACGGGAAGAAGCTGAAAAATTAGTGATGCGTGCTTCTCGACAGGCTGACTTTTCTGGTAGGAAGATTATCAAGGCAGAAGATGTTATTCTGCCTGAAATTGAACGTTATTCGTTGGGTTGAATTTGGGAGTTGTGTGGTTTTGGGAAGAATTAGTATTCTTTGATTGAGAAATAATCTCCCAATGTCCCTTTAAGTTTTTTTATGCTCTATCTTACACCAGGAACGAGTAAATGGAATAAGATAGAGCATAAAATGTTTTCTTTTATCAGTATGAATTGGAGAGGAAGACCATTGATAAATTATAGGGTAATAATCAACTTAATTGAAGGAACAAAAAATAAAAAAGGATTGAAAATAAAAGCAAAAATAGATAAAAAAATTTATGAATTAAAACAAAAAGTTTCAGATAAAGAATTTGAAAAGGTCAATTTTTTAAGACATGAAATAAACCCACAATGGAATTATACTTTATCTAAAATTTAAGAACTTATTTTTAGGCGTTCCCTTAGAATGATGGAGGTTGTAGGTCTTGTTTCTAAACATAGGGTGGGTAAAGAGGTTTTTGTTAAGTGTTCTACTAATATATTTGAGGGTAGTTAATTTTAAATACTACATAATACTACCAAGTAGTATATGGAAAACATTAGTTTAAAATTGGAGATTGGATTTCTTCATGCTATAGAGAAAGTCATGAAAAGGCACAATTATATGACTAAGACTGAGTTTATTCGTGAATCTATCCGAGATAAGATACGCAGACTTGAGGAGAAGGAGATTCTTGAAGACAAAGACATGATGGCTCAAATTAGAATGAGTGAGAGAAATCGTAAAAAAGGCAAAACTTGGGAATTCAAATATTAATGATTTAAAATCATACCATACATGATGATGAAAGTCTTCCTTCTTTAAAGGAAATCTTCATGTAATAGTTTCCTTCTTTAAAGGAAAACTTTATAAAGGTCAAATAAGTTTATTAGCTATGAATCAAAAAGAAATAGAACAGTATCTAATTGATTTTCATAATAAGGAATTGCCTTTGGTTTTAAAGAGAGACTTAACCATTTCACAAGCGGGAAAAATAAAAGCGATTATAGGTCCTAGGCGAGCTGGAAAGACATTTTACCTCTACCAATTAATGAGAGAATTAAAAGAAAAAAATAAACCAACACTATTTCTAAACTTTGAGAATACAAAATTATTTGATATAAAATTCAAGGAAATAGATGAAATAATAAAAATAAACGAAAGGCTCTTTCCAGAAAGTAGCAAACCAGTGTTATTTTTAGATGAACCCCAGAATGTGGAGCTGTGGGAGAGAGCTGTACGCCAGTTGTTTGATGAGGGCTATAACATATTTATTTCAGGATCTTCTTCAAAATTGTTAAGCAAAGAAATATTTACTTCATTAAGAGGTAGAAGCTTAAGTTATTTGTTATTGCCTTTCTCTTTTAAAGAATTTATACGAGTTAGGAACCATGAATTTCCTAAATTATTAAGTTCTGAACAAAAATCAAAAATGCTAAAGTTAATAGATGAGTATTTAGAGTTTGGAGGATTTCCAGAGGTTACAATAGAAAAAAATGAAGAACAAAAGATAAAGAATCTAGAAAGTTATTTTGAGTTAACTGTTTACAAAGACTTAGTAGAAAGACACAAGATAAAAGACTCTATTCTTATAAAATGGCTCATAAAATCGCTAACCTCTTCATATGCTAAAGAGCTAAGCATAAACAAAGTTTATTTAACATTAAAGTCTCAAGGGAGAAAAATCTCGAAAGACGAGTTGTATTCTTATTATTCGATGATTGAAGATTCTTTCTTTGCCTTTTATTTACCAAAGTTTAGCCATTCAATAAGGAAAAAAGAGCCTATAAGCAAGGTATATCTCTGCGATATAGGATTTACAAAGCTAGTAGAAACAAATGAAGATATAGGGAAGAAGATGGAAAACTTAGTGTATTTAGAGCTTTTAAGAAGAAAAAAACCAAATACCGAACTTTCCTTTTGGAAAAACGTTCAGCAAGAAGAGGTTGATTTTGTAATAAAGGAAGGAAGACAAGTTAAAGAATTGTTACAAGTATGTAAAGAAATAGATATGGGAGAAACAAGACAAAGAGAAGTGCGAGCATTATTGAAGGCGAGTAAAGAGCTTAATTGCAAAAACCTATTTATCATAACAGAAGGCTATGAAAGTGAAGAGGAAGTGCAATGGCTTGATTTGAAAGCAATAGTAAAATTTATTCCGCTATGGAAATGGCTATTATAAAATATAGCAGGCGCACTAAATAATCGTATGCGTCCACGCAATAAAGTTGCGGACAAGCCGCAACATACTCGCAATTTCGGAGAAATTGCCCATAGTAAACGCATTTAATTTTCATATAGTTTTATGCGTTTACTATAACTTGGGTGATTGATACATTTTTATTATAATTCAGATGTTATCTGGCTTAAACTACTTTTTTGTTACTCTTATTTTGTTGCTAAAACTGTTCTTTATCTGGCGCATTTAGAATACACAATTATTTAAACTCAAACGAACTTTTTTTCTGAATTATTGAAAGGAGGTATGAAAAAAGAAAGAATGGTTCTTGATTTTGCAAAGGAGGCAATTGCTAATGCTTCTACACATAGCATAAATTTTGATGAGCTTCGCGCTGGAAAGGCTAATATAAAGGTTTTTGGTGCTGGAGGTGCTGGATGTAACACAATTACTTGGTTATTTAACAAAGGAATTAATGGAGCTAATATATACGGCATTAATACTGATGCCTTACACCTTAGCATTACGAAGGCTGATGAGAAAATACTTATTGGAAAAGAGTTGACTCGCGGTCTTGGATGTGGTGGATGGCCTCAAAAAGGAAGAGAAGCTGCTAAAGAATCTGTATCTGAACTTAAGAAATCTGTCAGTAATGCTGATATGGTTTTCATTTGTGCAGGTATGGGTGGAGGAACGGGTACAGGTGCTGCTCCGGTTGTTGGCCAGCTTGCAAAGGAGGCAGGTGCTGTAGTTATTGCAGTAGTTACAATGCCTTTTGAGTGTGAAAAAGCTAGAATAGACAAGGCAGAATTTGGATTGCAAGAGTTAAGAGAGGTTGTTGACACAGTTATAGTTATTGATAACAATAGACTTGTCGATATTGCAGGTAACTTACCAATGGAACAGGCTTTCGCTGTTGCTAACGAGCTAGTAAGTACAATGATAAAAGGTATAGTGGAGACTATTACTTTGCCTTCATTGATTAACTTAGACTATGCTGACGTTTCGGCAATTATGAAAGGCGGTGATGTTGCAGTTATTGGAGTTGGGGAATCTGACACTCAAGGAAGAGTTGAGGAAGCAGTAAGACAAGCTTTAACACATCCTTTACTTGATGTGGATTATCGTGGCGCTACTGGTGCTCTTATCCATATTACATGTGGGCCTGACTTCAAACTTGAAGAATTTTCAGGTGTTGGAAACTTGGTCACTGAAAACTTGAGTAGTGAAGCTCAAGTTATCATTGGAGCTCGTATAAACAAGGAATTTGGTTCTAAAGTGCGCGTCATAACTATTATGACTGGTGTTAAATCACCTTATGTACTTGGAAAAGAATTGTCTTCCTCTATCGATAGCAGAGGCGCGAAATCTGAAATGTCTGATTTGGGCATTGAGATATTCCGTTAAATAAGTAGATTTTATTTTTTGTTTTTGTTTTTATATAATTCTTAGTCTAGCTGTGACAAGGGGAAGATCACTCATGGTTTCCTCTCTTATCCTAGACCCTTCATTATAACTAAATTTTTTATCATAACATACACCGAATATTTTTAAGTTTGGTGAACTAATTAATTCTAAATTTTTTGCTTCTTTTACCAATTTAACCATTAAGTCTAGTGTTTCACAGCATGCTGGTGTTTGAAGAGCTCTCTTTACTGATTTTTCCATTATTTGGTTTACTATTGCATATGTTATTGTTAATTGACTTCTAACTCTTGGATTTACACTTTCAAATTGATAAGCTAATTCATCTGAAGTAAGCACTTTATCCATAGGAGTTTCTAAATAATCTTCAAATTTTCTTTTGAAGTCTGTTGTATATCCTGTTATTTTAAAGAATCTATTTATTTGTGGAGAAAGAAATACCAATTCTCCATTATCAGCCACTCTTAGTGTTCCATTATCCGAGATTGTTTCATATAATTTTCTTACTGTACTCATGTTATTTGGCACAAAAATATACTATTTAAATCTTCCTGATTGTTACTCTTTTGAAGTCACTATTTTTTAATTAGTGTCTGGATCTTTATGAGGGTATTTTCTTGGTTTGCTACTTTCATTCCATTTTTCCCAGAATATGTTGTTTTCTATATCTAATTTTCTTTTTTTCCTTATTGCTCTTAATTTTGGGTATCCTATTGGTATTATTGCTTCTATGTTCCATTCCTTTGGTATTTTGAGCCTGACTTTTATTTCGTGTTCCGCGAATGCCCCCACCCAACAAGCTCCCAGATTATTAGAAGACAAGTTTAATAGCATATTTTCTATTGCTGCACCTGCTTGTTGTCTTGCATAAATTTCTGCTCTTTCATGATATAGCCTTTCTAACTTTTTGTACTCTGAACATACAACCACTATCCATTGTGCATCTAAAACCCAATATTGTTGTGAGAATTCTGCAATGCTGTTTTTATTTTCTTTTTTTTCTATTATTATAAACTTTAAGTTATTTATGTTGCCTGCGAATGGAGCCTGATTTGCAGATTCTATTGCATTCATAATTATTTCAAATTTGACTGGCTTGTTTGAAAATTCCCTTACTGATGTGCGTTTATTTATTGCATCTTCTGTTTTCATTTATTTTCATAGTTGTTAGGGGTTAAAAAAGCTTGTCAGTAGGATATTTCCCCTCCGCCAAGCATTATTTTTGATTTAGAATAAATAACTGCTGACTGGCCTTCAGCAATGCCTTGTATTGGTTCTTTGAGATTTATTTTTATTTTGTTTTTTTCTTTTTTTATTTTTGCATTGACTAATTTTCCTAAATGTCTTGTTCTTATTAATATTTCTTGTGATTTTGGCTTTCCTGACATCCAATTTATTTTTTTTATGTAAAATTTGCTATTCTTTAGGATTTTATGATTTTTAGGTGCTATTGTCAGCTCATTTCTTTTTATATTTTTTTTAGATACATATAGTTTTGATTTTACTTTGTTTTTATATTTGTTATCTATCTTCACTTCTGAATTTTCTTTCATTCTTTCTCCTATTGTGTAAAACATTATTCCGTCGTGTTTTCCTATTATTTCATTTTCAGGATTTTTTATGATTCCCTGCTTGTTTTTTATTTTTTGTTTTAGAAATTGTTTCATATTTATGTTGCCTATAAAACATAATCCCTTTGTGCCTTTTTTATTCCAATTTGGAAAATTGTTTTGCTTTGCTATATTTCTGACTTCTGTTTTTGTGTAGTTTCCTATTGGGAATATTGAGTGATTTAAGTCTTTTTGAGTTAAGTGATATAAGAAGTAAGATTGGTCTTTTGACTGATCTTTTGGTATTTTTAGATAATACTTGTTATTGTTTTTTATTTTTTTGATATAGTGACCTGTTGCTATTAGGTTGCAATTGTGTTTTTTTGCTTCTTTCCAAAGATATGGAAACTTTATTGTTTTGTTGCACAGAGAATCCGGATTTGGAGTTATTCCTTTTGAATATGCTTTGAACATTGGTTCCATTACTGTTTTTGCATATTCTTTTTCATAATCTAGCTCTATGAATTTTATTTTTAATATGGATGAGATTTTTTGTGCTTCTTTTTTATCTTCTATGTAATTGCATTCGCTCGTGATTTGGTTTTTGTTATTTGAAAAACATTTTAGAAATGCTCCAATTACCTCATAGCCTTGTTCTTTTAAGATTAGTGCTGCAACGGCTGAATCCACTCCACCTGATAGGCCTAGTAGTACTTTTTGTTTCATTTCTTTAATATTTTGACGTCCCGAAGAGGACTCGAACCTCCGACCCCACGGTTTCTTTAAATCCTATCAATTTGTAACAGCCGTGTGCTCTACCTGCTGAGCTATCGGGACACTTGAATGAAAGCAATTTGATGTTATTTAAATCTTGTTTTTGAGTTTTTTGATTGTATTTTCATAAATTGTTTTTGTTTTTTGTTAATATTGGTTGATAGTTTCTAATATATTCAAAATTTTTACTAAACGAATTGAAGTTTTTAGAGTGTGGTGATGCATCTATTTTTTGTTTTGTTTTTTATCGACGTGAAATATTTTTAATAAAAAATAACTTTTTTTATTTATAGTAAAATTTGCAAACTTTTAAATACAAGAGTAACTTGAATTTATTAAAGAGGTATTTATTGTGATGAAGAAAAAAGCTAAGAAATCTGCAAAAAAGTCTTCTGCAAGGAAGTCTTCAAAGAAAAAAGCTAGACGCAGGTAATCTTAACTTAGTTTTTTGTTTTGTTTTTATTTTTGTTTTTCTTTGAGTGTTTATTTTTTCTAAGTATTTATATGCGTTTGCTTGTTTTGTTCCTTTGATTATGTTTGTTACGGCTACCAGCGCACTTTCTGCTATTTCTGCTGGGCCTATTATTCCTACTTGATTTTCATGAATAACAATGTCGCACTTTGTTATTTCTTCAATTGTTTTCTTTGTTTTTCCATTAGTTCCAATCAATCTGCTTCTCACCACTGCTAGATTTTTTGTGTTTGAATAGTCTTTTATGTTTATTTTTATGAAATCTGTTTCTTCATCCAGAACTTTTAGGGCTTTTTCAACCGAGAAACCTAAATTTATTGCGTCGAATACTCTTTGAGCTTCATATTCATTGAAAGGGTTTGTTTCTATGCTTAGAGTTTTGTTTTTTAGTTTTATTTTTCCATTGAGTTTTTCTTCTAGCATTTCTTTATTTCTTATTATTTCTTTTAAGTTGCTGACTATTGTAGAGAACATTTCAGAATTCTGCTTTTAAGGAATCCAATAGGCCCTTCTTTTTTAGCTGGGTTACTTCATTAGGTCTGTACTTGTAGATTATATCTCCTTTGTCTTTGTCAAATTCCCAGATTTTTATCAAGACAATGTCTTTAGGTCTTAGCCATAATTGTCTCTTGTACTTTCCAGGTACTCTGCAATTTCTTGTCTTTCCATCAGTGCCTAGGACTTCCATTCTATTTCCTCCATATCTTTGGATTATTGTTCCTATTACTTCTCCATTTTTTGGCCATCTGGCCCTTACGAATCCTTCTTGTTCTTGTATTCTTTCTTCTTCATTTTCGGAATCTTCCAAAATTTCTTCAAAATCTCCGAATTCACTTTCTTCTTGCATTATTTGTTGTGGATTTTAAGGGTTTTAAAAGTTTACTAATTGAGGTTTTAGGGTTATATTGGTAAAATTTATAAATACTATTTGAAATC